>OCSG01000340.1_pt1 | contig 44893 bp, 34 predicted proteins | sample 1538831 | NCBI WGS metagenome assembly OCSG01 (sample SAMN04571729, study PRJEB22368) | human gut metagenome | biome: human gut; material: stool | host: Homo sapiens | place: Luxembourg | collected 2012-09-20 | reverse complement strand
AACAAAAGAGCATCGAAATCCCATATTGAAATTTCGATGCAAATCTAAAAGAGGGGACCCACGCCAGTGGGGAGGACCGGCGGAACCCTCCGTCCCCGCCCGGGCGTATGGAAACTAAATAGTTTCGTCAACCACCATCGAGGCTGTATCTGAATCCTCTTCCGGGAAAGCGTCGGAAAAATCGCCCAAGGAAATGCTGTCGTGAATCACCGTGATGCTGTCTTTCAGCGCCTTGAGATCATCAAGCTCCTTCATGATGGCCTTCTTGTCGAACCTGACGGCACATGAAGAAAGCGACACCATGGCCAGGACTGCAAGAGCCGCTATAAAACTTATCTTTTTCATAATCAACACAATAAAAGATCATCTAATTATCGAATATCTCCGGACCGATTCCGAGAAGCTGCATCTGACGGCGGATCTTCGGAAAGACGTTCTCCATGAACTCCTTACGCTTGATGTCCAGCACCTTGTCACGGGCATCCGGGGCGATGAAATAACCCAGGCCACGCTTGTTGTAGATGATACCGTCATTGGTCAGACGTTCGTAAGAACGCATAATCGTATTGGGATTGACACCCAGCTGGGCCCCGTACTCACGGACGGAAAGAATCCGCCCGTCGGGCTCCAACTTGCCATCAAGAATCTGCTCGCAGATGCTGTCCAGAATCTGAAGATATATCGGTCTGTTACTGTCAAACTGCATAACTGATTAATGTTTAAGGGTTTTCAGACGGAAATATACCGCGGTCGCCAGGGCGGCGAAGACAATGATATCCCACAATGTAGCCAAAAAATTGAAAGCAGGAATCGCCCAATTCAGGAAGTCAGGATTCAAGATATATCTGTCGGCAAGATTCTGGGCAAACAGCGTCAAGTTCTCGACATTGATCAGACCCAATGACACCACGAGGCCGAAAACCATGCTGAGCGCCATCTGGAAGCCCACAATAATCAATATAGGATACAATATCTTATGCTTCTTGAAGAAAATTGCGCCGAGAAGGAAGAACAATGCCGTCGAAACCGTAGACATGTACATTGAGAAGAGACTCACATGAACAGGGGCATCGCTGGTGAAAGCAAATGTCACCAAAGACTCGAGGCCACGGGCCGCGCATGAGAACAATGAGCCGCCACAGGTACCGTCCAGGAAGCAAATTATTCCGTCAATCGAAAGATAGACAAGCCCGAATGCAAGAGGGACCACTACCACGGTGTTCAAAATCATTGACAAGAACTTTTCGAAGACCGAAGCCGGCATCAGGACGAACGTACTGCCCGCGCGCTTCTCGGTAACATAGCCGTAAACACTTGAAGGATAAGTCAGTATCATAACGAAAGTCACCATGCAGGCGATAAGGATCCTGGTAGTTTCGCCCGGCGTCCCCCACTCCCCTGCAAACAGCAGAGAATATACGACCGTAAGAGTATAAAGAATCAGCGGGGCAGCGGACATCAGCAACAATGTCGGTCCGTATGTGGAAACCCAACGCTTGAAATCATATTTGAAATATCTGCCGAAACGGCTGATTGAAAATGTATTGTTCATGATGTTATTTTATAGCGAAAAGACCTTTGATTAATTCCTTGTTCTTATGCACGGCGTTGAACAATGCCTCGATGTTCACCTTGCTCTCCCTGCCGTCCGCATTCGGATAAACCTGGATGAAGCCACCTGGAAGTTGCTCACTGTAAAGCGATTCCGGATGAAGCTCCGTGCCGTAGTCGAAATATAGTTTCTCCGAAATCGTCTCGACGTCAGCATTCAGGAGCACCTCCTGACGGTCCAATATTATAATAGGGTCAATGATGTTTTCCAGGTCCCTCACCTGATGAGTCGAGATGACAATCGTGCTGTCCTCGGAAGTATATTTCATCAATGCGCTTCTGAACTGCGCCTTGGACGGAATATCCAGTCCGTTAGTCGGCTCGTCAAGATAGATGTAACGGCATCCAAGCGCCAGAGCCAGAGAAATATACGCTTTCTTCAACTGACCGGCAGACATCGCTATCAGCTTCTTCTGCGGATCATTCTCGAACAGTTCCATGATTTCCAGGAACCTGTCCTGATTGTAATTCGGCCAGAACTCCCCCGTCATCCGCGCATAATCTTCAGCCTTGATCGGCAATGCCAGCATCTCGTCAGCAAGATAAAACTGCTTCGCAAGCAGCTCAGGATTACGGCTATACGGGTCAATGCCGTCGACACTAATGCTTCCTTCCAATGCTTTTTTAAGTCCGCAAAGCAATGTCAGGAGCGTGGTCTTGCCTACTCCGTTTTCACCCAGAAGCCCGTAAATCTTGCCAGGCTCCAGGTTCATCGTTATGTTCTTCAGCACCGGAACTTTTCCATAGCTGAAACCCAGATTTTTAATTCGTATCATAGTGTATGAGTTTATTAATACACTGCAAAGATACAACAGTTTTTCTAATCTCCAACAGTTTCGACAAAAAAAAATTTATCGGCGTGCGTACTAAAACGTTTTCCACGCACATCACACCCAAATCAGGGCATGACGTGCGTGGAAAACGCCAAAATACGCACGAGAAATTACTTCTCCCGGAACTCTATGGCAAAACCGCCGCCTCGGGCCATGAACACAGGAACCACACTCTCAGATGTGACATCCTGCTCCGTAATAACGTAAGCCTGTGGATTCTTCTCGTAGTCAGCATCAGGAGCATCTGCATAAATCTTCGCCACGTATGTCTTTCCCGGGTCGAGGAAGTTCATCGGGATATCCAACGTCCTGCTGTTCTCGTCAGTAACGCCGCCGGCAAACCATTGCCCCGACTTCTTCGCCTTACGTGCCACTACTATATAATCACCAGGCTCGGCAAGAAGGTATTTGCTCTTCTGCCAATCCACTGCGACATCCTTGATGAACTGGAACGCATCAGCAAACCGGTCGTAATGCTCAGGGAAATCCGCTGCCATCTGGAGTGGCGAATACATTGTCAGGTAGAGCGCAAGCTGGTTGGCGATGGTCGCCTTGACCTTGGAAGTATTCGAGCAGAACTTGGAGAGGTCCATCTCGAAGATGCCTGGAGTGAAATCCATCGGACCGCCATTCAGACGGGTGAACGGAAGAACGGTTACATGCATCGGCTCAGTACCGCCAAAAGCCTGATACTCAGTTCCCCTGGCACTCTCGTTGCCGACAAGGTTAGGATAGGTGCGGCACAATCCTGTAGGACGGACCGCCTCATGGGCATTGACCATGATATGATGCTTGGCAGCCTCCTTTACAGCGTAAAGATAATGATTGTTCATCCATTGGCCGTAATGATACTCGCCGAAAGGCAGGATATCGCCCACGTAACCGCTCTTCACCGCATCGTAGCCATACTTCTCCATAAGATTGTAAGCAGCATCCATGTGGCGTTCGTAATTACGTACAGATGAGGAAGTTTCATGATGCATGAGGAGTTTCACGCCCTTGGAATGAGCATACTCGTTAAGTGCCTTGATGTCGAAATCAGGATAAGGGGTCACGAAATCGAAGACGTAATCCTTGTTGCAGTTCGCCCAGTCTTCCCAGCCGACATTCCAGCCCTCTACCAGAACCTCGTCAAAGCCATGTTTGGCAGCAAAGTCGATGTAGCGGCGCACATTGGCATTGTTCGCAGAATGCCTTCCGTTAGGTTTGGCCGTGGAATAATCGGAAACGCCGAGATGCACGGATGAGAAGTCATCAGTATATGCCCAAGTGCCCTTTCCGGAAATCATTTCCCACCACACACCGACATATTTCACAGGATGAATCCATGAAACGTCATCATAGGCACAAGGCTCATTGAGATTCAGCACGAGCCTGGACTCCAGCTGTTTACAAGCATTGTCCACCACCTGAATTGTCCTCCACGGGCTCTTGCACGGAGTCTGGAGACGGCCGCGCCATCCCTGGGCGTCAGGCGTAAGTTCCGAGCGGAAAGTCAATGTCGCAGGGTCCAGGTCGAGGTGCATGCACGCGTAATCCACCAACGCAGCCTCATGGATATTCACATAGAGCCCCTCGTCGGTCTTCATCTGCAGGGAAGTCTGCACGCCCGTCATCGAGAACGGCGTCTGCGAAGAGTTGCCGCAAAATGCGCTCTCCATCCTGGACTTGATTTCGCTCAAGCGAGACACGGTGTACTGATATTCCTGCGTATCGTAATCGCCTGGAATCCAGAGCGCTGTGTAATCGCCGCCCATGGCGAATTCCGTCAGTTCATCCTTGATTACGAAATAAGTCAGGCCCTTCTGTTCAGGGAACTCATAACGGAAACCGAGACCATCATCGAAAAGACGGAAGCGCACGGTCATACGCTTGTCGGAAGATGTCTGTACCAGATTGACAGCCAATTCGTTATAATGATTGCGAATCTCCGATTCCTCACCCCATACAGGCTGCCATGTCTCATCGAAAGAGCAAGTGTCAATGCTCTCGACCTTGAAGCCGTCATGGAAAGACCAGCAAGGCTTATCATCCACTTTCTGGAGATCCTTGTCCCCGAAAACAATCTTCTGGGCCTTGAGCACACCGCGCATTTCATATCCGAGATGACTCGGCCGGATTACCGCCGTTTCCCCGTAATTCAATGAATACATAGGACTTCCGTCAGGCGCAATGCCGAATTTCATGGAGAGGTTGCCGTCCGGAGACTTCAGGACAGAAACATCGGAAAGTGACACCGCTTTCTGGCCCGAGCCGCCGCAGGACTGTACCAATGCCGATGCCGCGCAAAGGGCAACACCCGCAAAAAGGACTTTTCTCAAAAGGTTCATATCAATGTTCATTTACGTTTATACTCTACTACCAATGCCTGACGCGGGCCCACTACTGTAGAATCATTGACCTCAACTGCTTCGCCGGTCATGACATCGCGGCCATCATACAGGCCGTCAGCGATTTCCGCATAATGCGACCACGGAATCGACTTGCGTCCGCGGGAATTGTTGATGAAGACAAACACCGCCTCATCAGCATTGTAACGGAAATAAGCATAAGTATTGTCCCTGGTCAGGAAATGCAGGGTCTTGCCTTCGTGAATCACGCCCTTGCCCTTTCTCCACTGGAAAAGCTTGCGCGTATAATCATGAAGGTCAGCGACTTGACCAGCCGCAACAGGCTTGCCGTCAGTTCCTGTCAATGCTGCCTTGCGGCCTTCTTCAGTGAACCAGTTTTCCTTGTCACCGGCCCAGCCGCCCGGGAAATCCACACGGAGACCGCCATGTCCCTGGCTCTTGTCCTTGGAGACGAACATCATCTCGTCACCCGCGAAAATCTGAGGGAAGCCACGCATGGTAGCCATCATGGCCATCACAATCTTCATCCTGTCAGGATTCTGCCTTACCACGTCACCGATACGGTCAGTATCATGGTTTCCAGGGAAAATCATCATCTTGGAAAGGTCATGATATACGAAATCGTGTGAAAGACAGTCATATACCTTGGTCATGCCAGCACCCCACTGAACAGAATCCGTCGGAACGCCGGCGCAAATAGCATCGTACAGAGGGAAGTCCATGATGGACGGAAGATTCGAATTGAATCCGTCCTTGTTCTCGTTATCAGCCTGCCAGTAAGCGAGTTGCGGAATGGATGACGTCCAGCACTCCCCTACGATATTGAAATTAGGATATTCCGTGCGGACAGCCTTGCACCATCGGCTCATCGGCTCTTTCTCATTGTATGGATAAGTATCGACCCTGAAACCGTCCAAACCAGCATATTCAATCCACCAGATGGCCCATTGCTGGAAATACTTGAGAGTGAACGGATTGTCCAGGTTCATATCCGGCATGGAAGGCACGAACCAGCCGCTTTCCTGAAGATTCAGGTCATACTTCGAAGCATTCGGGTCCATATTGGTCGAGAAGCAGACATTGGTTCCGGTATATTCAGGGAACTGATGGATCCAGTCAGCGAACGGAAGGTCCTTCATCCACCAATGCGCTGTACCGCAATGATTTGTAACAATATCCATCACCACCTTCAAGCCCTTTTCATGAGCCTTCGCCACCATCTCGCGGTAAAGTTCATTGGAACCGAAGCGCGAGTCAATATGGTAGTAGTCCGAGCACGCGTAGCCGTGGTATGAACCGCCAGGTTCATTGTCCTCAAGCAGCGGAGTGCACCAAATCGCCGTCGCGCCGAGATCCTCAATATAATCCAGATGGTCAATGATTCCCTGAATATCGCCGCCATGACGTCCGAAATATCCGTTGCGGTCAGATTTTTCAGCGGTGTCAGAAGTGGAGTCATTGGACGGATCACCGTTAGCAAAGCGGTCTGGCATAATGAGATATATCATGTCCGCAGCAGTATAACTCTTCCTCTGGACTGAGCCGGATTCACGTGCAGCAATCTCATACGGATACTTGAACGCAGGCTTCCCGTCCTTGCTGAATACGAGATAATATGTACCAGGTGCGGCATCCTTGAGGATGTTGACATCAATGAACAGGTAATTAGGGCTGTCCGCCTTATGTATTTTATTGACTTTCACCCCGTTGCCGCCCTCGATAGCGACATTGTACTCCGAAACGCCTTCGCCCTGTACGAGAAGCTGGAGCGGGGCTCTCATCCCCACCCACCACGAAAGCGGTTCTACTCTGCTTACCTGCGACGAATCCGCATCAGCAACAGAATCGGTAACAAAAGCTGCGTTTCCGGCACACGCCGTAAGCATTACTGCCGTCATAATTCCAACTATTCTTTTCATATGCAAAAATATCATTTAATATCCAAATTCCAATTCCAAGGAGGGCAAAGTTGTGCGGTGACAGTCACCACGTCATTGTCAAGCACACGTTTGAAAACCAACGTATTGTCCTCACATGCAACGACTTCGAAGCGTCCGCCCTTTTCGCCCGCGCGCAGCGCCGGATGCTCATGGCGGAGTTTTATCAGATTCTGATAGAACTGGGCGAATTCATTCGCCTCCCATGTAGGAATCGGGTCTTTTTCGAAGAACTGGAAACGATGGTTCCAACCCATTTCCTGACCGGTATAGATCAGAGGCTGTCCATTAGGAAGCGTGAAGGTCAATACTGCCATCACTTTCGCAGCATCGCCCATTCTCTCGAACTCAGTTCCGGCCCATGAATTTTCGTCATGATTCGAAGTGAACATCAGACGGAAAGCATCCTTAGGGAAACGTTCGGCATCATGCTTCACATATTCCAGGAGGTCATCGGCACCCTTGTTTCCCTGTGCAATGTCATTCAGGATATGGTGCAGTTCCCATGCATAAGAAGCATCGAAACCGGACTCATGCAGCTTAGGGTCTTCCCCCTCGGCCAGCATGTACATCTGCGGCCAATCCTCTCTGAGTGAAGAGATTGTCTTCTTCCAAAATTCAAAAGGCACCTCGCATGCCATATCGCAGCGGAAACCGTCAATGCCTTTGGACATCCAGAAACGCATTGCACTTTCCTGCGCGTCCCAGACATCCGCATTATCATAATTCAGTGCGGCAATGTCGGTCCAGTCATATTGAACGACAGTGTTTCCGACGGAATCCCTTTCATACCAGTCGGCCGGTTTCGAGTCAATCCACACCGCATCCGGTGATGTATGGTTCGCCACCCAGTCGAGTATCACGCGAAATCCCCGGGACTTGGCTTCAGTAAGAAAAGCCTCGAAATCCTGCATTGTACCGAACTCCGGATTGACGGCGCAATAGTCCTTTACGGCATAGTAGGAGCCGAGAGTTCCCTTACGCTCCTTTTCTCCGATAGGGTAAATCGGCATAAGCCAGATAACGTCCACTCCGAGTTCCTTCAGGCGCGGGAGCTGGGATTGGGCCGCAGCAAAAGTGCCCTCCGGAGTGTATTGGCGCACATTCATTTCATAAACGACGGCATCGTAAGTCCATGCGGCATGTGGGGACTTTTCCGCACAGGACGCTAACATCAGGACCGCAAGGGCCGCCAACAATATCTTCTTCATAATCAGTAACATTATCTCTTTGCGAATGGTGAAAGTGCAACGGTCGGCTTGCCATCCTTGAATGCACCGAGGTCGTAGCCGTTGCGTACTAGCTCGGACTCAGGCTCCCAATAGAAGATGCCTTTGAAACGCTTCACGTCCTTAAGACCGTTCCACAATGTCTCAAGTGCCTCCTTGCCCTTCTCCGGTTCAGCAGCCGGCATTCCGAACTCAACCAGCATCACATCCTTGTTGTAGGACTTGATCAGCTGAGGGATATTGGCAAGCGCCTGATTCACTTTCTCTTCCCATGGTTCGAATGCCTTAATTTCATCTTTCCAATATGAAGGATACAGCGAAAGGCCTATCATGTCGTATTTAACGCCGTTATTCGCCATGAGAGAATAGAACCACTGGAGGGTATCCATATTCCAGGCATTGTCAATGTGAAGTATTACGGAAGCATTGGGATAAACCGCCTTTACCTGGTCGGCACCGGCCTTGAACAGTTTTGCGAAGCCGGAAGCGCTTTGGTCCTTGACGCGCCCCTTTTCCCAGAGCATACCGTTGGTCACCTCGTTTCCGACCTGCACCCATGTAACATCCACACCTCTGTCCTTCAATGTATTGAGGACATCGGAGGTATGTTCAGCCACGGCTTTTGCCAGCGCTTCGAGGTCATAAGAAGTCCACGCAGCAGGGACATACTGCTTGCCTGGATCCGCCCAATCATCAGAATAATGAAAATCAATCATTATCTTCATGCCGAGTTCCTTCGCCCTCAGACATTTCTTGAGGACGTCTTCCTTGCCGTTCCATCTTTCCTCGGGATTCACCCAGACTCTGAATCGCAACGAGTTGAATCCCAGCGACTTCATCAGAGAAGGGCAATCCATCTCCACACCGGATGCGGAATAGAATTTATAGCCTTTGCTTTCCATTTCCGTGTACCAGCCGATATCGGCACCCTTCGCGAATGCCGGTTTCGTGGGCTTTCCGCCTGAAGGAGAATCAGACTCCCCACAAGAAGACAGGGACAGAACCGCCAATACACACAATGTCTTGATCAAATATTTCATAACTGGTCAGTTTATTCTAATATAAGCAATTTAAAATCACTGGAATCAAGATTCAAGGTAAGGGAATTGTGCCCGTCCGCGTCCGTCGTCACATTGTAAGAACCAGAGCCGATGCCCGGATAAACTTTCCAGGTCCCCGGTTTCGGAAGCCATGCGGTGATATCTTTCTTTTCCAACGAGAAATTGCCGATGACCGCAAATGCCTTTCCGTCAACGGTACAGTAGACAAAGCGTCCGTCATTCCAGTTTCCGCCGGATACATACCATGAGAAGTCAGCATCGGAAGAGAAGAAACGCGGATTCTCCTTGCGGAATTTCATCAATGATGCGTATGTGTCATGAAGGGCCTTGCGGTCAGCATTTTCCAGATATTCCCAGTGAACAGGTTTCTTGCCGGTCCTGCCGTTCTGTTCTATCGAGATGTCATAACCGAGTTCCTCGAACTGCCAGAGCATCTTAGGTCCCGGAACTGTGAGGAAAAATGCCGCATTGAGAGCTTCACGTTTCATTCTGGCGGCCAAGTTCGAGTCTCCGCTGATGCCTGACGCGCCTTCTTTAAGTGCTTTGTAGGCAGTCCTTTCCTCATCGTGGCTTTCCATAAATCCCACATATGAGCCGAACGGCATTGCAGAACCTGTCCAGAGGCCTTCAAAACCACTTCCGGCAGACTTGCCCATGGCTGACTGACAATATGCATTGTTCAGATTTCTCCAGACTTTCGCCCCGGCTTCGGCAAGAGCCTTTTCCTCCCGCGTCTCGCAGAAATGCTCCAGGATCACGACAGCATCCGGGTTATGGCTCTTTACGCTCTTGGTGTAATCCGTAAGGATGTCCACGCGGCTCTGGTCGTAGTTTGAAGCGGTACTTTCGTCGCTCTTCTTGTTTGTGAAACCCTTGGTAAGGTCGAAACGGAAACCGTCCACGTGATATTCTTCCATAAGATACTTCAGGCTTTCCTTGACATGCTGACGGAAAGGCTGGTACTCGTGATTCCAGTCGTGGAACACGCTGTACGGATGCGGAGCGTCAACATTGAACCACGGATTGTTCGACGCGGTCTTGTTGTTCTTCGAATCCCAGTAAAGTTTCGCATACGGATGGGCCCCTGTCGCCTGATTATAAACGACATCCACGATTACGGCCATACCCCTTGCATGACATCCGTCAATGAACTGCTTATACATATTACGCGTACCATAGGCCTTGTCCAGTGCGAAATATGAGCAAGGGTTATAGCCCCAGCTGTCATTGCCGTCAAATTCCTGTATCGGCATGAGTTCCACGGCATTGACACCGAGCGAAGAGAGATAGTCGAGTTTTCCGAGTGCACCCGGGATGTCACCGGTAGATGTGAAATCACGGAAATGCATCTCGTAGATCACGAGGTCATTCTGGTCGGCAATCTTGAAACCGGTGCTTGTCCAGTTATAGACATCCTTGTTCACCTTGAACGCAGATACCAGTCCGCTTGTGCCCTTAGGATATGCAGGAAGATCAGGATAAGTCGAGGATGAAATGTATTTGTCATTCGAGCCGTCGTAAACGATCTCAGTATAAGGGTCATGTACGCGGAAAGCCGAGCCGTCCTTGTTCACGACATAATATTGGAACATATATTCCTTGTCCGGGTCCACGTTTGTCATCGTGTACCACCAGCAGCCTGCCGCGTCGTCACGTTTCATGGAATAGTCATTGGAACGCTGCCAATTGGAGAATTCACCCGTCAGATAGCAGTATTCGTGGCGTTTGTTCTTGTTGTCGAGATCTCGCAGAACCAGGGTCACGCTGCCGTCGGAATTATAATTGATGCCGTAATGGGCGCCTGCAGGCATTGTCTCATTCACGACCGGCTTAGGCTCGAAAACGAATTTGTCGTCCTTCACTTTGAGGAACAGGTCATCTGTCTGGAGTTTGCCGTCGGCGCTACGCACGACTACACCGATCTTGTTTACAGGTGTATCACCGGAAGCGAACCATTCCCTGACGGATGGCTGGATCGGAAGTTTCCAGAGATTCTTCTCCTCGCACGGCTGCCACTTGCATTTGCCAGTGTTCTTGTCCCAATCGGCCTGGACGAACATCCACTCCGCCTCAACCACACCGATATGGGCATACAAGTCTCCCTTGTAATCATAGAACGGGGATTTCTGGTCCGCCCTGTAATAAAGCACGCACGGAGAATCAGGTTCAGGCAATTCCGGGATAGAGAAAAGCCCTATAGCAGAAGGATTTACAAGTTCATCTACAGGATGCTGAGTCACATTTACGACAGCGGTCTTGTATCCGGTCGCGGAAAACGAAATGGTCGCTGTCCTCAGTTCCTTGTTGTTTTCAGAAACTGTGACAACGATGTCGCACGACCCGGTTCCGGATGTCTTGTCGATTTCAAGCCAGTCATTCTTGGAAACTACCGCATTCCATTGCGAAGCATTCGTCTTGAGTTCCAATGTCTGCGAAGCGGCGGCTTTGGTAAAATACAATGCCTCCGGTGTAATCTGCAATTTCTTTCCTTGCTGGACTTGTCCTTCCTTGCTGCAGGAAACGAGTGCCGACAGACACAGAACGAACAGGACAAAAAATCTTGTAATGTTTTTCATGATAAATTAGAGTTTCACAAATACTGGCTTGAGAATTTTTCAAAAAGGGCAGGCCTTTCCTTAGCGCAGGGCCTGCCCGGATTATAAATTCAGAAAATCCACACTTTAGTTCAGGAGATCGAGCCTGAAATCAGATGTCTCAGTATTGAATACGAGCGAGTATTCTCCGGCTGGTTTAGTGAACTTGATATTGTCTCCGCCGAAAACGACATTGTCCAACTCTCCGCCGAAAGAATATTTCCAGTCAGAATTGAAACGGATCTTGATCTCGTCATCCGGTTTCATTTCAAAATCTTCTGCCGCAGTCCATCTTGAACCGTTCTTGGTCATCGGGAAGAATGTTCCCCAGCCAGAAGCTGCGAAACTGCCGACGATTTCAAGGTTCTTCACCTGAATCATCACGAGTGTTCCGTTCTTCTTGTCAAGCTTGATGTAATACAATCCTGAAGGAACTTTGATGTTGGAACCGCCCAGTGTTTTCGATTCTGCATATGCAAATGGGAGGGTTTCACTGCCTTTGGTTTCTACTGTCACATCCTCGAAGCCGAAATCAGTTTTCGACCATGAAGGAGTCGCACTGAACTTGAATTCCGCATCAGAGCCATCCGCAGTGGAGAGATCTACAAAGCCCTGGTACACGCCTTTCTGCTTGGCGGATAGAGAGAGTGCCGGAGCATTGGCAATGTCCCAACCCGTACTCTGATAGTTTCCAGGAAGCCACATCTTTTCAGGGAACGAAAGGATATAGGTAGTAATCTTGACTTTTATGGCATTTGAAACGACACCTGCAGGAAGACTAGTACAATATGCATATACCTTGAATGTCAATTCCGCTTCCTTGCCTTCAGTTGCGCCTGCAGCAATTACAGATTCATTAAGACCGTCAACAGTGGTCCTGTATGATGTTCCGTCAAGGTCTTTGGCAAGTTCCGTTTCTTTGCCGTCACCGCACGTCATGGTAACCTTGTATGTAACGTCCTCACCATATTCAAGTCTGGCAGCAGCCCAACCAAGGACCTCGATTTCGTCCGCAGCTTTTTCCTTGTCGAGAACGATTGCTGATGCAGGTTCACTCAATACAGGTGCGACAGCATCGTCATAGAAGTAAACCTTCACGGCTAATGCCGGAGAAGAATACACTTTACCAGCATTGTCCGCAACACTTACGGAGAATGAAAGAGAATGGGTCGCATTCTTTTCCAACTCGAAATTAGTCTTGAGGAAGGTTCTGAGTTCCTCCTTGGAGATGGTGCAGAACGCATCTTTGATTCCCTGTTTGAGGGATACTTCCTTCTCTCCGCTCTTGACATTCAAGTTATAGAGATATGCATCAGCATCGATGAAGCGCGCAGCGGTCCAGGTAAAAGTCACGGATTCCGCCTTGGTACCGTTGGTAATGAGGATATCCGAATGTGCATCCATCACCGGAGCGACAGGACTCGTAGAGAATGTGTCCTCACTTTCTATGGTGCAGGCTACTGCCGCAATAGCTACGGCAGAGGCTGCAAATATATTTCTAATCCATTTCATAAGTCAAACCAATTTACTGTTTTTCATAAGTCACCACAATCGGTGTCCTGTTGGCATGCAGGCGGACGATATAGTCACCTGTTCCAGGAGCAGGAATGTTCTCACCACCCTTGGTGATTTCAAAGCCGCCGGCAATGTCTGTAGTTGCAACTGCGCTGCCGTACTTGTGTTCCCAACTTCCGTTAAGTCTCAGAAGCCACTCCTTGCCTTCAGTGAAGCTGATGACTGGAGACTCCCAGACATTCTTCGCAGCATTGTACGTGAATTCAGGCTCCTCGCTCTCTTTCCATTCGTTAAAATCTCCGATAAGAGCTACTTTGGACACGACCTCCCTTGCGACAGTCTTAGTCTTGGTGTTGATGGTCAGCCACATGATCGACTCTTTCTCTGTCACGGAGAAGTTTCCGTCAGTATTTGCAGGATCTGCAACTTCCCAGCCTTCCGGTTTATATCCGTCATTCCTTCCGACCCATGACTGATTCTCATCGACAATCTTGAAATAATAAGGAGTTTCAGCCTTGTTGGACACATCCACCAGAATCTTGTAGGTGCTGGTTCCTGCCTCGACTTCTATGATTTCAGTTCCGAACTGGCTCCAATCCTGATACTTTCCAGGAAGCCAGATGCTCTTCTTAGGAGGAAGATAGGTATGAACCATGAAAGAAACTTTTTCCGAAGTCAATACCGGTGAGTTCACCACGTCTTTCAGAGTTGCTTCCACATAGGCACTGATGGTAACATCGGAATTCTTTTCACCATTCAGTGAACTGCAGACCAAGCCGACAAGGTCTCCCTTGTTGATGCTGAGAGAATTCTTGTAGTTCTGTCCTACAAGAGCCTTCTCTTTTCCGAGTTCAGCATAAACGGAGTAGAGAATTTCAGTCTTTGCCCCAAAATCAGCAGGATCCCAAGTGAAATTCACCTGCTCTACCTTGGTGGTGTTCGCATCCGAGAGGACATTGGAAACCGGCCTGAGAACAGGAGCCGTCAACTCCGACGAAATCTGTTCCTTCGGCAAATCCAAGGTGCAGGATGCAGCCAGAGCCGCAACAGCGGCAATTGCCATATATTTCAATGATTTCATAATATCAATTTTATAATGTTGTCAATCCGATTAATAACCTTCATTCTGGATGAGGTTGCTGTTGGAGCTGAGGTCGCTCTGGATAATCGGGAATATGGTCCTGTATGAAGGGATCGCAATCTTACCGTTCAAGATACCGCCCTTGAGTGTCCAAGGATAGTTCACGTCCGTAAACTTGCCGAAACGGATAAGGTCGACACGGCGGTGACCTTCCCACATGAATTCACGTGCCCTTTCATCAAGCAGCCATTCGAGACTGATCGTCGTCGGCATCGGAACGCCTGCACGGTCACGAAGTTCCTTTACATATCCCAAGGCCTTGGAATCCTTGACAGTACCGCCGTTGAGACGTGCATCTGCCTCAGCATAGTTGAGATACATTTCGGCCAGACGGAAAACAGGCATGTCGGCAGAAGAAAGTTTCCAGTTTCCAGGGACACCGTCCTGCTGGGCGAGTTTGTCATTGGAATCAAGTCCGCAGAACTTCCAGCACATCCAGCCTGTTGAAACCTTATTTCCATCAAACTCCTTAGTTGAACCGTAATTCGTAAAGAACGCGCGTTTGTCGCTGGTAGCCCTATCATATCCGAAGACATTGGTCTTGCTGCCCCAGACTACGCCATTGAGATCGAAACGGGCCACATAGTCATCAGGCACATGGTAACCTGCCCAGTTCTCGGCATTGATCTTCGGCAATCCGAACTCAGCTCCGAGCTTGAGGTTCGCGTCCTCGCTGAGAGATGCTGAAGCGAAGGTGGAAGTACCGCCCCAGCTCTGGGTAGAAACTCTGTCGTAAGCAATTGCGAAGATGAACTCTTTCTCTGCAGAACCGTTCTCTGTATTGTCCTGACGGAACATATCTGAATACTTAGGAGCGATGGTATAGCCCATTTCTATCACCTTCTGCGCAGCATCCTTTGCATCCTGCCATCTTGCTGTTCCGGTGTAGACCTCGGCATTGAGATACATACGGCTGAGGAGAGCCCAGACTGAACCCTTGGTAGGACGTGGATATGGAACAGCACCTTTTGCAGGCATCGCACTTGATTCAGAACCGAGATCAAGAAGCTCTGTTTCAAGCCATTTGAAGAGGTCTGCTCTGGTGATACGGGACGGATTTGCGCCACCGATGTTCTCCGGCATAGGGAAAGGAGGGTTACCGAATTCGTCCATAAGGACATAGAAGAACATTGCCCTGTGGAAACGTGCTTCTGCCCTGAATCCTGCAATTTCGCCCTTGATTCCTGACTGTCCGCGGGCGTCGATCTTGCTGTCTGTAGTCTGAAGGAGGAATTCGTTCGCAAGAGCGATAGCCTTCACTGCACGGGTATAAACCGCAACCAATGCATCATTGGTACTTGCTCCCCATGAATCGTGCTGAAGTTCAGTAAGATAAGGGTCTCCCCAGACGCACTTGAGACCGTCGCAGGTCATCTCGTTCAGGTTGAACCACTGTCTCAGGAACTCTGACTGTCCTGAATCTGAGAATCCGAGGTCATTTTTGCCAGGATCATCCTGTCCTACAAGCATATAGTATCCGTTGATGTAGGCAAGAGCCTTGAGGTAGCTGCCTTCATCGGCATAAGCGTTTTCCGATGTAAAATCAGTCTTGTTCAAAGGAAGCGTGTCCAGATCCTTCAGACATGATGAAAACAGTATTGCCGCAAATGAAAGTATTAATATTTTGTTTATGATTTTCATATTGTTGGTCCTCCTGCTTAGAATGTGATGTTAAGACGAAGAGTGTAGAGACGAGGACGAGGATATACATAATTATCCACACCATCGATATTGTTGATTTCCGGATCAAGTCCTGAATATTTCGTGAATGTGCATACATTCTGGACAGAACCTGCAAGACGGATCTTGAGATTGTTCTTCACGTTGAAGGTATATCCGAGATTGATGTCGTCAATCTTGAAGAATGTAGCATCCTCAATCCAAAGGTCTGAGTATTTCTGGTTCTCGCTGTTAGGAGCATGCCAGCCAGGAAGAAGCCACTTTGCACAAAGGTTGTCAATGTAACCCTTGGTCCAGTTGTCACTGTAAGATGAAGAATATCCGAGAGCGACCTTGTTGACGAGCTCAGCACCGATGGAGCCGTGTCCGTTGATACCGAAATCCCAGTTCTTGTATCTCACCTGAGTGCTGATACCGTAGTATGCCCAAGGTGTAGCGCTGCATCCGGTCATGTAACGGTCATCAGCATTGATCTTGCCGTCGCCGTTGCGGTCCACGAAAGCATTCTGGACAGGCTTGCCTTCTGCATCGTAAAGCTGCTGGTACATATAGTATGTATAAGGAGCGAAGCCCTTGCGGTGAAGTGAACTGAAACCGACATTGGCACCCATTGAAGGACCTGTCTCGACTCCGAGGTAGGTTTCATCGCTGTTGGTAAGCTTGGTGATCTTCACATCCTGGAAGGTGATGTTTCCTCCGATTTTCCAGTTCCAGTCCTTGGTCTCTACAGGAACGAAATTGGCTGAAAGCTCTATGCCCTTGTTCACCATGGATCCGATATTGGAAATCACCTGCTTGCCGAAGTTGGAACCGAGAGGGATGGAGATATTGTTCAGGAGGTCGAATGTATTTCTGTAGTAAGCCTCGACCGTACCGGTGATCCTGTCATTGAGGAAGCCGAAATCCAATCCCACGTTAAAAGTCTCGGTGGTCTCCCATTTGATGTTAGGGTTGTAGGCCAGAGGTGAAAGAAGGTTGTAAGACTTGCCGTCAGCGCCCATAGGGTACTGCATTGTCACAGACGCTGATTCATAATATCTTGCGATGTACGGATAGTAGTCGTCTCCGATATCCTGCTGTCCTGTGCGGCCCCATCCGAGACGGAACTTGAGAGCGGAAACAGTCCTGTTTTCCTTCAGGAATTCCTCATTGGCAATGTTCCATGCAAATGCTGCTGCCGGGAAGAAACCCCAACGGTTCGAAGGAGAGAAACGGCTGGAAGCATCACCACGGGCGGTGAATGTGAAGAGATATCTCGAATCGTAGTTATAGTTCAGACGTCCGAAGAATGAGATCAGATAATACTCCTTGGCATTGACCGGAGCGATATGGTACTCGGTCTCCCTGTCATTGTTGTAATACTGGGAGTTCTCGTACTTGATGTAGTTGTGCTGCCAGGAATAACCTGCCATCGCATTGAAATTGTGCTTTCCCCAAGTCTCGTTGTAGTCGAGGTAGGCCTCCAGAAGCATGTTCTTGTTGAAGTTCTGGTATTTCTCATAGAGGTCAGGAGCGCTGGTGAGTGAACCGCGAGTACCGACTTTATTGTACTTGGTACCATTGGTCCTGGCGATATCCATACCCAAGTTCAAGTTTGCTCTCAACGCCTCAAGTCCATGTACCTTGTAGTCGATCTGCAAGTTGCCGACACCACGATAAGTGTGACCGTAGTTCACATAGTCATAAACGGAAGAAAGAGGGTTGGCGGCAGCCATCGTATTAGGCACGCCTGCACTGATCCAGTTCCAGTAACCGTTGGAGATGACAGATTTGTCAATGTTGCCGTCAGCATCCGTGAAATAGATCGGCTTGGTAGGGTCGAATGACAGAGCGCTCTCCACAGGGTTGTTCGCCCAGTTGGTATGCTGGTATACGCCCTTCGCATTGAGATTGATCGACAGATGCTCGTCGAAGAACTTAGGAGAAAGACTTACGTCGATGTTACCTCTCTGGTTGTCACCGACTTTGATGGTAGCCTGGTCGAGGTTGTAGCCCATGCTGACACGGAACGGAACCACCCCCCCCGAGTAAAGGCTGATGTTGTGGTCGGTATTTATGCCGATACGGTAAATCTGTTTCTGCCAGTCAGTGTCGTACATTGTACCGTCCACTCCGAGGAGGCCGGCAGCTTCAGGACGATATTCCTGGATATAGTTCGTGAACTGCTCGCCGTTCATCATCTTGATGACATCCTTGTTCTGCTTCGCAGAGACACTGCCGCTGTAACTTACATGGATTCCCTTGCCTGAGCCTTTCTTGGTAGTGATGATGATCACACCGTTGGAAGCGCGGGAACCGTAGATAGCTGTAGCTGAAGCATCCTTGAGGACAGAGTAAGATTCAATGTCATTAGGATTGACAGTAGCCAGAGGGTCACCCATACCTGCGCCGCCGTCCTTGGTGACAGGAACGCCGTCAATGACGATTAGAGGGTCATTTGACGCGGTAAGTGACGCTGCACCACGGATTCTGATGGTGGAAGAAGATCCAGGCTGACCGTTTGCAGGAGTGATGTTCAATCCGGAAACCTTACCGAGAAGCATGGAGCTAGGTGAGGTAACCGCACCGCGGTTCACTTCTTCTGCATTGATGGCGGTAACGGAACCGGTCATATCGCTTTTCTTGACCGAGCCGTAACCGATGACAACTACATCGTCAAGATACATTGAATCTTCTTCAATGATGACTTTTGCAGGATTGGTCTTGGCTACAAATGTCACGGTCTTGTATCCGATACAGCTGACTTCCACGACAGCGTCGGCTGAAGACACTTTCAAGGTGTACCGGCCGTCGATATCGGTAGACATGCCATTGGTGGTACCTTTCTCCAGGACGGTCGCGCCGATCACAGGCTGGCCGGTCCGGTCGATGACGGTACCCTTTATCTCATATCCGTTCTGGGCGGACATGTCCGGAATGACTAGGAAGAGTCCTATCAGTCCTACTATAAAAGATAAAAATCTGTTCATAGGGTCCTTATTGTTATTAGTTTGTTAATATTGTATTGTATTTCGTGTCAATCTTCTTTTACAAACGCCACTGAAACAGCCGCGAGCAGCATGAAGACACATGCAAGCGCCAGCATCATGACGGCATTCGAGCCGAAACAGTACTTTACAATAACTCCACCCGTAAGTCCGATGACAATCTGCGGTATAGTGATTGTAAAGTTAAAAATTCCCATGTAAACTCCCATGCGTTTAGGGTCCACCGTTCTGGAAAGGATGGCGTACGGCATGGCGAGGATGCCTGCCCAGGCGATACCGATGCACAACATCGGGAGCATGAGCGCATATTTGTCTTTAAGGAGGACCAGCCCGGCGAAACCGACGGCACCGAAAAGCAGACAGGTAGCGTAGACGGTCTTGTTGCCGAACCTGGAGGCCAATTTCGTCATGAAAAGCGCCGCAATACATGCAGGAATCGGATATACGCCATTCAGCACGCCTACCCAAGTCTGAGTCGCGCCTTCCGAAAGGAGCACTCCCCCGTCAGTCACGGAACCTGTGATGGCAGGCTTCAGATATGTCCACATGATGAACAATGCCGCCCAAGAGAAAAACTGGGTGATGCCCAGACGGATCATTGCCGAAGGGGTATTGCGGAGCAATGTCATGAAACCGGTCTTCTCTGCCGGTCCTGCTTCCACTGCCAGACCGTTGTATTCTGCAAATTCCTTAGGAGGATATTCCCTGGTCTTGAATGCGGTCACCAATACTGTGGCAAGCAGAATGGCTCCACCTATATAATACGACCACGCGATGTGAGACGAAACCTGTCCCGGGACTGCCTCGTCGCTCACTCCGACCCAAGTCATGATAAGCGGCAGCACGGCACCGACCACAGCACCGATATTGATGAGAAATGTCTGTACCACATAGCCTTCCGTCTTCTGCGAATCGTCCAGCATGTCAGCCACGAGCGCCCTGAACGGCTGCATTGTGACATTGAAGGAGAGGTCCATGAAGAGGAGGATGAACGCACCCATCGCGAGCGGTGCCAATGCCAGAAGAGTCGGGCAGTTAGGCATCAGCATCAATGCTATTGTCGAAATCAATGCTCCCCCGAGTATGTACGGGATGCGTCTGCCGAATCTGGTCCAGGTGCCGTCAGAGAACATGCCTACGATAGGCTGGATAACCATGCCTGCCAACGGGGCAGCAAGCCAGAAATAGCTCAGATGACTTACATCGGCGCCAAGTGACTCGAAGATGGTGGACGTATTGGAATTCTGCAGAGAGTATCCTATCTGGACACCCAGGAACCCGAAGCTGAGGTTCCATATCTGCCAAAAAGATAATTTCGGTTTTTTGCTCATTGGTTTCCGTGTTATATCTTGTCCGTGCGGTTGCGGAATTGTCCGTAATCATTGTTATAAAACGTTTGCGAAATTATAGATTAAATATTCATATTTATTATGGAAACTGACGGACGGGCGGAATTGGCGGACGGACGGGAAAAATCAACCGACGAATAAAAACGATTTTTTCCTAATCCGGTCATTTTTTCATACCTTTACGACAATATGAGAAAACGAATCATGAAGCCGTCAGGCATTGTACACATATTCGCGGCACTTCATGCGGCAGTCACGATAGCCTGCCTCGAAGCGGGCATCAGCGATGAATTGTTCCTCACCATCCTCACGATGGCGATGATAGTCCTGGTCTGTCTCAAGAAGAACCTGAACCTGGAATTCACCGCCGGAATAGTCATTGTCATAAACGTGACGGGCTACCTGCTCGGCACCGCCGGCGCGAATCTGATAGGCATGTTTTTCAGCACTGATTGGGTCGTCCACGCATGTTCCACGGCATTCACGACGGAATTGCTGGGCTGGGGAACCATATTGGTCGGCAACATTCTCAGTCGGCTGCACCTGTTATCCGGCACTACGCGCATGCCCCGCATGAGATGGCTGATAGCCGTAGTCTGCACCATCTTTCTTTTCAGGCTCGCCATCATCGCGTTCAGCGACATGAACATCATCTCGGACGGCGGATTGTACAGGAACATGATCAAGCTGCTGTACAACATCCCTGTCTGCATCATTCTGCTTTGCCTTAATATATTATATGTAAGGTTCGCCAGGATGCGGTTGTCCGGGAAGCCGTCATACGCCCGTTGGTCCGCGCTCATATGCTTCCAGATCCTGGCCATACTCGGTTCCACTCTTGCGGTCAGCTGCGGCATCCCGTTCTCGATACATCCGCTTCCGTCATTCCATAACATAGCCGAGACCGCCGTAGTGGTCTTCATCGCGGAAATGCTGTTCTACGCATTGACATATATGGCTGATTATGTATGGGTTACGCATCAGGACGTAAAGGCGGAGAAGATGAAACGCCACAAGGCGCAGTTCGAATACCTGAAGCTGAAGCAGCAGGTGAATCCGCATTTCCTGTTCAATTCATTGAACATCCTGGATTGTCTCATCTGCGAAAACAAGAACGAGGACGCGAGCACTTTCGTTCACAAACTGGCCGGCGTCTACAGATACATGCTGAAAAACGGCGTGCTGGAGCTCATCAACCTGCGGGACGAACTGGCATTCACCGGAATGTATGCCGACCTGCTGAAAGTCCGCTTCTCCTCCGGATTTGAGGTCAATGCCGATGTCCCGGAGCAGTTCATGTCGTGCCGCGTCGTGCCATGTTCCATCCAGATGCTCCTGGAAAATGCCATGAAGCACAACCGAGTATCGCAGGAGAACCCGCTTCTGATAACCATAAGCGTACACGACGGCATGATAGTCGTCACGAACAACAAGTCACCTAAGATGACGGCGTCGGAAGAGTCCACGAAAGTCGGCCTCAACTACATACGCCAGCAATATATCGACCTGTCAGGCAAGGACATAGAGGTAAACGACAACGGGGACACATACTCCGTATCGCTGCCTCTCCTGCCGGCCCCGAAAACCACATGAAGATATGACAATGAAAGTTTTGATAGTAGAAGACGAGCCGATGGCACAGGCCAATCTGAGCCGCACATTGCAGAAATATTACCCTGACCTGGAAATTGTCGGCATGACAAGTTCCGTCAGCGGCACTGTCGAATGGCTGAAATCCCACAATCCGGATATCATTTTCATGGATGTGGAGCTTTCCGACGGCGACTGCTTCAGCATCTTCCGTGAGATAAACGTGGACGCCAAGATAGTGATGACCACGGCGTATGACAGCTATGCCGTGAAAGCATTCGAAGTCAATAGTGTAGACTATCTTCTGAAGCCGATTGAAAAAGAGGACCTGGACAGGGCAGTGCAGCGCTGCCGCAATTCCGCCGGCGTCACTGACATGTCCGCGCTCCTTTCGTCACTCGCAGGAAACCAGCACCAGACCGGCTACCGCCAGAAATTCATGGTCCGCCTGAACGACAAGATTCTCCCTGTTTCCGTCAATGACATCGCATACTTCCTTTCAGAAGACAAGGTCACATGGATGTTCACCTCCGACGGTTCCAAATACGTCATGGACCAGTCCCTGGACATCCTGTCCTCACAGCTGGACCCGTCACATTTCTTCAGAATCTCCCGCGGCTGCATAATTTCCTCATCATCAGTCCAAAGCATAATAAAACTGCAAGGCGGCAGACTACGCATCAATGCCAAGCCGCAATGCAGTTTCGAAATCCTGGTCAGCCGTTCCCGCTCCGATGATTTCCTCCAGTGGATGGAGAACACTTCGTGCTGAGAATCAGCGGTTCATCTCGGAAAAAACGCCTTTCATCCGAAAATACGGACATGTCATTTTCGGATATTGTTAATTGTATGTAATTTTACGGTCGGAAAACCACAAAACCAAACGACATGACACGAAAATTCAAAATCACATATCTGACTTCCTGGGGAGAGGAAATCAAATTCGTATTCGGCGAGGAAAGAGCTGACATGCAATACCTTCCGGGCGGTGTCTGGGAAATCGACATTGACGGCAGCAAGATAAAGGCAGGAACGGAATATCATTATGAATGCTGGAAGGATGGCAGACGGCTCCGCCGCGAATGGAGGGACCATGTCGTGCCTGCAGGAAAAACAGGAACTGTGGAGGTCAATGACCGATGGGCCGACACGCCGGCAGATGCGCCGTTCTACACCTCGGCATTCGCCGACAAGGTGTTCAGCATCAATCAGGACGACGCCAAGTTCAGGGTCAATGCAGATGTGACTCCGCAGGAGATGTACCGCAGCGGATGGAAATGCGCGGGTACGGCAGTCCCTGTCTTTTCATTGAGGACGGAAGACAGTTTCGGTATCGGCGACTTCCATGACCTGAAGAAGCTTGCGGACTGGGTGGCGGCTACCGGACAGCGTGTAATACAGCTGCTTCCGGTCAATGACACCACCATGACGGGCACATGGAAAGATTCATATCCATACAGTGCCAATTCCATATATGCATTGCACCCGCAGTTCGTGTATCTCCCGGATGCAGGCGTCCGCAGGGATGCCAAATACAAGGCATTGAAAGCTGAGCTTGAAGCACTTGCGGAGATTGACTACGAAAGAGTAAACCAGGAGAAAGACAGGCTGATGCGAAAGGCTTTCGCTTCCACATGGGAGAAGGTCAGCGGCTCGGCCGAATATAAGGAATTCCTGAAGGACAATGCCGGATGGCTGGATGCCTACTGCGCTTTCAGAATCCTGCTGCACAAGACCGGGACCGGAGATTCCACCAAATGGGGCAAATACGCCACATACAGTGCCAAGAAAGCAGCTGCGGTATTGGCAGAAAACAGGGAAGAAGCTGATTATCAGTCATTCGTACAGTTCCATCTGCACAAGCAGCTTGTGGAGGCCAGGGATTATGCGAGGAAACGCGGCGTCGCTTTCAAGGGCGACCTCCCTATCGGTGTCAGCAGGACCAGCGTGGACGCATGGCAGAACCCGTCACAGTTCAACATGAATTCACAGGCGGGCGCACCACCTGACCCATTCTCCGCCGACGGCCAGATGTGGGGATTCCCTACCTATAACTGGGACAAGATGGAGGAGGATAATTTCGCATGGTGGAAAGCCAGGCTGAAGAACATGGAGCAGTACTTCGACTTCTTCCGCATTGACCATATACTCGGATTTTTCAGGATTTGGGAGATTCCGGCGAATGCGGAGAGCGGTCTGCTGGGACATTTCTTCCCGGCGCTGCCGTATAGCGCCAAAGAATTGGCTGACAATGGTTTCGATATCAATTCCGGCTGGTATACCTCCGATGGTGTGGACACGCTTTTCCTGGAAGATCCGCGCAAGCCCGGGTATTGGCATCCGCGCATAGCCGGACAGGACACGGAGCATTACCGCCGCCTTCCGGACTGGCAGAAGGATGCGTTCAACAGGCTGCATGATGATTTCTTCTATAGAAGGCACAATGCTTTCTGGCGCGATTCCGCACTCCGCAAGCTGCCTGACCTTCTCGCATGCACACGTATGCTGACCTGCGGCGAGGACCTGGGCATGATTCCGGATTGCGTTCCTGACGTGATGAAGGAACTGCGCATCCTTTCATTGGAAATCCAGCGTATGCCGAAAGACCCCCACAGTGAATTTGCCGACACATGGCACTATCCATATCTCTCAGTATGTGCGACTTCCACACATGACATGAGTCCGCTCAGAGCATGGTGGAGAGAGGACCGCGGTGTGACGCAGCGTTTCTGGAACCAGGTTCTGGGAAGACAGGGCGAGGCTCCTGCCGACTGCAATCCGGACATTTCCCGCAGCATCATCATGATGCATCTCCAGTCAGCATCAATGCTGGCAATCCTGCCGCTTCAGGATTATCTCTCGCTCAAGCCTGAGCTCTGCCTGGCAGATCCGGAAAAGGAGAGGATCAATGTTCCTGCGATTTCGCCGTTCTACTGGAGATACAGGATGAAGCCGACGCTGGAATCGCTTATGAATGATGATATTACGGAGTACATACATGGGCTTGTACGCGAGTGCGGAAGGAAATAGGGATATCGGGGAAGGAAGTAGGAAATATGGAATATCTGTCAAAGGAACGTTACGACGAAATAGTCGCGGAAATAAATTTTCTCATAAATGAAGAGTATCCTCGCATCAAGGATGCTCTGGCAGAAGCTCGTGCGCAGGGCGATTTGAGCGAAAACTTCGAATATCGCGCTGCAAGACGTGCCCAGGCGAAGGCCATCAGCAGGATCCGTTTTCTGCAGAAAGTGCTGGATTATTCTAGAATCATCGACACGAAAGCATTGCCGAAGGACAGGATTTCACTGCTCAGCAAAGTGGAATTCACGAATCTCGCGACGAATGTCAAAATGACTTACACCGTCGTGAGCCCCCACGAAATGGACCTCCAGAACGGCAAGATTTCGTGCAAATCGCCGATAGGCATGGCACTGATGGGCAAGAAGCTAGGGGAAATCGCAGAGGTCAATGCCCCGTCAGGCACCTTCCAGGTGAGGATAGAGAAAATCGAAATAAAATAGGTTTTGCTTTAGCGAAAATTCAGCAAGTGAGATAACTTGCGAAATTAGGATAGAAATCGAATAAACATGAGACTAGTAATACAGAGGGTCAAGGAAGCGTCGGTAAGCATTGGCGGAGAAGTGGTAAGCAGCATCGGGAAGGGACTTTTCATACTGGTGGGCGTGGAAAACGGTGATACAGAAGCAGATATGGAATGGCTGGCCCAGAAGACCGTGGGCATGCGAATCTTCGATGACGAGAACGGGGTGATGAACCTCAACGTGACAAGCGTGGACGGCGCATTGCTGGCCGTGTCACAATTCACGCTCACCGCCTCCACCAAAAAGGGCAACAGGCCCTCATACATACGTGCCGCCGGCCACGACCTGGCAGTTCCCCTATACGAAAAATACTGCGCCAGACTGGCAGAAATCGCCGGCCGCCCCGTCCAGAAAGGTGTTTTCGGTGCCGACATGCAATGCGCCCTGATCAATGACGGCCCTGTCACCATAATCATAGACTCTAAAATCAAGGAGTAACGCCGGCGGGACGCGGCAAAAAAACTGAACGAGTTGGCAGGCCACCAAAGTCACGGACTTCATACTTATCAACTGATTACCAGTTAGTTACATCATTCCACTCAACCAACCGAGCATGCCAAGTCCCATGTTTTTTCATGAGACTTGACATGGGCGTCTTTCCACAAAGCTCAGTTAATCAATCAGTTAGAGAAATCATAGCCTGCCAACTTGTTCAATTAAAAGTACTACCCTCTACGGTTTCCGAATTAGAATCAGGACTATTTGGCGCCGCCTATTTGGCAGAAACGAAAAAATGTTAACTTTGCGAGATAGAATAAAAAGATGTTTTGAGAGACTTGCCTATAGTTTGGAAATTTTTCAGGAGATTTCTAAACCATATGGGGCGGGTTGTGTCTAAACTGGGATGATTGTTTAGAACAATTAAGTGAAAAAGGCAGAGATATACATTGTGGTCACATTGGCCATGTTTTTCTCTACGCGCGTTCTTTTGGCCCAAAATGACGGGTCAGGGCGTTCGGGCTCTGGCGTAACCGCGAGCGCAACCACAAACGTAACCGCAGCCAAAACAAAAGCCACAACCGCAACCACGACCAAAGCCAAAAGCGCTGCCGCGAAAGCCTCTGACCGAATCACGGGCATCGACCGCTGGAGCTTCAGGGTCAATGCATTGGAACTGCTCTGCACCGTACCTAACTTCAATGTGGAATTCGACGTTTCTTCTTCACCGTACAACCGCTGGTCGCTGGGACTCACTGCCAAATACAATTGGGACACATGGCACAGCGTACCGCCGGCATTGGTCTTCAACATGTTCGAAATACGTCCGGAATTCCGTAAATGGTTCAGGATGAAGCCGAAAGAAGGGAACGCAAAGCCGACAAGGGAGAGGGCATTCTTCCTGGGAGGCTACGCAAGCGGCGGCACATACTCCATCAAACCGGGCAAATATGGCATCCAGGGACCGCTTTTCGGAGCAGGAGCATTGTTCGGATATGATTTTCCGCTTTATACATACAGGCATTTCGCCATTGACTTCGAACTTGGCGTGGCTGCCGGACTCACAGTGACATCCTACGACGGATACACGATGAACCGCAGCAATACGGACTACATCGAAGCGCCGGGCAAATCCAAGGGATGGCATCTGTGCCCGTTCCCTGTACTCTCGGAGGTCAAGGCTTGCTTCGTATTCAGGACATTGTCCATCAAGGAGAAATACAAGAAAGTCGACTCGCAGAAACTGATTCTGAAGCAGGAGGCGGAGGAGGCCAAGAGGCTTGCAGCCGAGCAGAAGGCCGAAAAGATAGCGGAAAGGAAAGCGGCGAAGAAAGCGGAAGTGAAGGCCGAAAGGAAAGCAGAGAAGAAAGCAGAAAAAGAAAAGGAGGTAGCCGGATGAAACGAATTATGACAGACCTCATTGCGGCAATGCTCTTTTTCATCGCAATGACGACGCAATCCTGCGTCAGACTGGACTTGAAAACCGCTGACGACACCTCGGATGAAGCCGAGATCGGATTCGACATCGCCTGGGACAAGGTTTCAGGTACGGCACTCCCCGATTCGGTATACATCGCCATGAACAAGGTCTCGGACATCCTTAAATATTCTTACGAAACGGACTCCAAAGGGGCATTCCTGCCTTACACCATAGAAAAGGACGACACCGTGGTCGCCCACCGCGAATATGCAGAATATGGTCACTATGTAATGCTGGCATATCATTGTGACAAAGACAATTACACACTTTCAGGAGCACAGCGCTTCATGAAGGACAAGACCATTTCGGTGAGAGATTTCAAGGCGACGGTAAAGGACTTGCCGGAAGAAGAACTGACAGCCATGAGGGGCGATTCGAAAATTGACTTCAATTCGGCTTACCGTTTCATACGCACGCCAGGGCCAGTCTGGACAGCCTCACGCAAGGACGATATTTCCGACACGAGGGAAAACACCTTCCGCTTCTTCATGGAGCCGCTGCAGCAGAAACTCACATTTGCAGTAAAGCTGGTGCCGGAAAACGGAGTCAGCATCATATCCGTAACTGCTGAACTGTCAGGCGTTCCGGCGACTTTCTCCCTTCTCACTGGAGAAGTGGAGGAAAATGATTTGGCAAGAGTCATCTTCGCATTGAAAAAATCCTCCTATGGTTACGAAGGCACGGCAGCGGTTTCTGGAATCCTTCCGTCAGCGAACAGCAGCTTGCGCACCGGTCCGGGAATTCTCAGACTGAACATCATAGCCAGGAAAGATGGCGTAACCAAGGTATTGTACCCAGCAATCAATATTGGAAACAAGATAACTTCCGCATCACTGATGGAATCCGTGCCAGGGTCGGACGGACGGCGCATTGCCAAAAAAGAAGCCCGGCTGGAATTGTCAGAAGCATTGACAATAGGCGCAGACAGTTTCAGCAGCGAATGCGGGAACGACGGCGTAAAAGATTGGTTTGACAGCGGTTACATTGACATTGAAGTATAAACATTGAAAAGATTACGGCTCATATCCGCATTGTTGGTAATTTTCGCATCCTGCCAGAACTCCTGGCGCGGTGTGACGGACGGCGATTTCGACGATTTCGGCGGCGGGGATCCCGTGCCTGTCCTGGTCGGCGTCGGCAATTCGGGCCTGTCATATACCAGGGGCAGCGGGGCGGTGGATGATGCAGACGGCAGGCAATGGGCCGATGTCAATATATATGTGTATGCTTTCAACCGCGACGGTTCATCATTCGCAAACACCGCTGTTTACGGAAACGGCTGTCTGATAGACGCTTCCGTGGACAATTCCAGATGGACAGCCGGAAGGAAGGCTTATTATGACGGTTCCGACGGCTACCTGACATGGGCAGATTCGGACAAGGAAGTGTATTATCCGAATGGCCGCGAAATCTATGATTTCCATGCGTATTACATTGATAATCTGAACATTCCGCAGACAGCCGTACAACGCAGCAAGGACAAGATAACATTGCCGGTCACGATAGACGGAAGCATGGACCTGATGACCGGAAAAGCGCCGCTGAAGGACGACGTCTTCAAGGGGACATTGTATTCCGAAACGGAAAAATCACTCATACGAAAATACGCATTCAGTTCATACACAGCCAGAAGGAACATCAATCCGCGGCTGGAATTCGTCCACCATCTGACACGACTGAGATTCGAGATCTATCCGGCTTCCGACGGTTCCAACACCGTGATGGTGAATTCCATAACAGTGAAATCCAAGACATCCGGGACATTCACGGTCGTGAGCCTCGACGAATCGAAACTGGGTGTGGACTTCTCATCTGACAAGAATTACAGAGAACTCAGCCTGAGGGAACGGGACGGCAGTGCATTGAAACAAGACACATATCATACTGATTATCATGGAGATTTCACAGACGCGCTTTACGGACGGCCTCATGTCCAGGTCGGCGGGTCACTGCTGGTGGCGCCTGACACGGAATATGAAGTGAACATGGAAATGAAAGAAGTGAAGGGGCATACATATCATACCAAGTCCTCTTTCACCATCCGTTCCGCATCCGGATTCCAGGCAGGAAGCCAATATGTGGTGAGACTTTCGATTTACGGAATGATGGACATCAGACCGAATGTGGAAGTCGAACCATGGGGCACGGGAGGAAGCATAATATTGGACGAAGAAGATAAATTGAAATAATATAACAACTTTAAAATCAAACGTTTATGAAAAAGTATCAATTATTCGCGGCTGCTGCCATCGTAGCGTTGGCATCCTGCACGAAAAACGGACAGACCACTACTCCGGAAATTACGGATCCGCTTGAAGACGGGAAGCCTGTCCCGGTACTCTTCTCTGCAGCATCACCGAAACTCCAGGTGAAATCCGTGGGCGCAGTGGACAAGGCCTGGAACAGCCAGGAACTGAAAATCTACGGCTATGACAGGACCGTCACCGATTTCACCCAGACTGCATTCATTGACAATGTAAGCGCTACCGCACCGGCTGACGGCAACAAGGGAGCAATCGCAGTCATCAATCCGGCTTACGACAATGAGCCGTTCTACTATGTTACCGGAAAGAATTACGATTTCTACGGATATCACATCGACGATGCCGCTACCGGAGAGCCTGTAAAGACTGCCGCTTCCGTAGCAGTTCCATTCGAAATCAATGGTTCACAGGACCTTATGCTTGCAAAAGCTGACCAGAAAACTGACATTGACGCAGTCGGCAAGACTGACGAGGTAAGCGTGGACAAGGCATACAGCGCATTCGCCGCACGCCGCGGTGTACAGCCTAACCTCCTGTTCAAACACCAGCTTGCAAGATTCACTTTCGAAATCGTGGCAGGTTCAGAAGCAGGCAGCAACATCTTTGTTACAGGCATCGGAGTAGAATCCAAATTCAAGGGCAATCTCACCGTAGTGGGCGCAAATACCGGCATTACTGATGTCAATGAGGAGACAGCAAGGCTCGCTCTCCAGGAAAAAGGCGGCAACGGCATCCAGGCTCTCACAGAGGTGAAACCTGACGCTTACGCAGCAGGAAAGACCAACTACAAGGCTATCGGTGAGAGCGTTATGGTAATCCCTGGCGAGGAAAGCTACAAGATTTATGTAAGCACCCGTCAGGATGGCGTGAGCACAGAGATCGCCCCTCAGGAATGGACCTTGAACATTGCCAATATCGAAAACGCTCCGGAGGGCGCGACCAAATTCGAGGCAGGCTATTCTTACAAGATCAAAATTGTCATCTACGGTCTCGAAGAGGTCAAGATTACTGCTGAACTTGAGGATTGGAAAGATGGCGGTTCTACCACTATCGATCCGGATTTGTAGTAATTAATTATGAGAAAATACATTTATACAATCGCATTGGCGGTGATCGCTTTCGCGGGCTGCGGCAAGCAAGGTCCTGAGGACGAGAACGCATGGATTCATGACGAAAGCCGTCAGGTTCCCGTGCTTTTCGGCTCCGCTACCAACATTGACGCCACCACCAAAGCCATACAGAACGGACTCGTCACCGGAAGCGTGATGAACACCCTCGACGTGGGCGTAGTCGGTGTGGCCGAAAAGCAGAGCGACGCGACTCCTGTCACATGGAGCACCGACCTCGACGGCTCCATACTCATTGACAATCTGGGAGTTACGACCACTTCCACAGGCGCGGTGATCTTCTCGCCGAAGATTTACTACCCGTTCGGAAACAAGTACGCATACTCGTTCTACAGCTACTATCCGTACAAGAATTCCGATGGGCAGACGGCCACTGTCAATGACGGTGCATACCGCCTCACCTACAAGCTCGGCAATACGGACATCCTCTGGGCAAGTTCCGTAGCCGAGGATTACAATGGCTTAACAGGCTACAACGCAGCTTATTGCCGCGCCGTAAAACTCGACGGCGTCGATTCCCAATACTATCCGAAGCTCCAGTACCGCCACCTCCTGACGGCGCTCGTGTTCCGCATAGTGGGAAAGGACAATGATATCGAGAATTATGATGTAAAGGTGACCGGAATGCAGATTACCAACACATCTTCCACAGCGTCACTCTGTATCGCGGACAGCAAGGGAGAGCAGTCAGGTGTGCTTACCGGCAGTGAAGATGGCGGAAGCATCGGTTTCACAGACCTCGACGTGGCTCCTACAACCAAGGAATCAGACCTCTGCACTATCTTGGCGATGCCGGCAAGGAATTACACGTCAGCCATCACGCTCACTGTAGACGGCGCCAACAAGAGCACTGTCGAAATTCCGCTCGGAAGCACTGACGGCCGCACAAAATACGATGCCGGCTACATCTACTATTTCACTGTAACAATCAACAATCCGCAGGAAATCACCATCGTGGAGACAGGACTGACGGAATGGATACCCGGAACCAATCCGACCCCGGGCAAAGAAATCTGACATTGGGACAGTTGAAAAAATATCTGATAGCATCCGCCGTGTTGCTCGGAGTCATGATAAGCTTCGGGCAACGCGCTGATGCACAACAAATTGCCATACGTTCCAATGCATTGAACGACATCCTGCTGACTCCTGACCTTGGGTTGGAAATGGTGACCGGCGAGCACAGTTCGCTGTCGCTAGATGTCTTCGGGCATTGGAAACCTTATGGCATTGACTCGAAACTTATTGCGGCGCAGCCTCAATTCAGGTGGTGGCTGGGCGGCAGGCCTCTCGTGAGGGAATTTCTGGGCATTGCGGGATTGTTCACCAAGTATGACATGACCATCGGCGACCGGAGCTACAAGGGCATTGCCGGAGGCGTAGGTCTGACCGGCGGGTACGTGCTTTCGCTGGGACAGCGCTGGGGGCTGGAGTTTTCGGGCGGCCTCGGAGCGACGCGCCAGCCGTTACGACGATTTCGGTGACCTGGACGGCGACACCCACAACTCGAAAGGCTATAAGCTGATGCCGATGAATCTCGGCGTAACTTTCATATACATAATAAGATAGATGAGACAATGCCTGACCATGTTGCTACTGGCACTCCAGCTTTTTGCGCTGCCGCTCGGGGCGCAGGAGATGAAGCGTGTCACCGGGCATATAGTCGACAAGACCACGGGGAAACCGATTGACCTGAAACAGGTGTCGGTGAGTGTCTATGGATTCAATACCGTCGCGCAGGCGGAGGATGTGAAGAAGCAGATGGACGGCGATGAAAACACGTTCGTGGCCCCTGACGCACAGGCATTTCCCGACGACAACGGCTATTACGAAATCACCATTCCGGAGACCGGAGCGCTGATTTTCAAGGCTGACATGAAGCCGGCCGTGCTGGAGAAAGTGAACTACCGGCTCGAAATCAATGTGAAAATCGAGATGGGCAACTACATCCGCACCAGTACCATAACCGCGGTGCGCGACCAGGTCGGAGTGCTTGACCCTCAAGGAGATATCGAGGGCAACTGGCTGAAGGCGAGAAGCACCATCGCCCTGCCGGAAAACAGCGGCAAGACCAATGCGAGGATGATTGTCCAGCCGATATTGATAGACGGCGTGCCCAAGGACACCTTGCGCTACCTGAAGCCGACCGTCATGGACGGCCAGGAGTATCGCGTCACCCAGCTGCGCAGGATGAATTACAATGCTGACAATGACCCGCTTAACAGATGGCTTTCACCTGACACTCTCACTTCTGCCGCACAAATCGTGAACTGGGCAGATACCATCTATCTGGAAAATCCTTCGAAAAACTACCAGGTAAAGGGCATCATCCAGCTGGAGGACTACAATCTCCCCTACTTCAAGAAGGAGTATTTTCTGGCATCGTCGCGACTGAGACGCCCGCTCCGTTTTCTCGAATATTCAATGGAGCCGTATATGCTTGATCCTGAACAATATCGTGAACGTGCAAAAAGGGAGAAACGTAACACGGCGGGCAACATGTCATTGAATTTCATGGTGGGAAAGGCGCAGCTTGCAGCCGATGACGAGGAGGGCCGCCGGCAGATCGACTCCGTGAAATCCGTGCTGCTGGACATTATCCATGGCGAGGGCTCACAGCTGAAGGAGTTCCACATCACTGGTACGGCTTCCCCGGACGGACCTTACGCCGGAAACATGAACCTTGCGAAAAAACGAATGGAATACGCTCTGAACCAGATAGTTTCGGTGCTGCCGAAGAATGTGCGGGACAGAGTTTACATGACCACTACGGCTACCGTGGCGCCCTGGACCGCAGTCGCTGAACTGTTGGAAGCCGACTCGCTGACGGTGGAAGCGAAAGCCATCAGGGACATTGTCTCGAACAATCCCGGGACACCGGACCGGCAATGGGGGAAAATCCGCGCATTGCCTTACTACCGCAGCCTTATCGTGAATTATCTTCCGCGGCTGCGTTCGGTCCGCTACCAGTACGGCTACGAGATTTTCAGGGAATTGACGCCGGAAGAAATTCTGGAGCGCTACCAGAATGATGAGGATTACCGGAGCGGACGCAAGAAATTCGCGCTATATGAGTATTGGCATCTGTTCCAGCTGGTCAAGGAGCCGGAAGAACTGGAAAAGCTATATAAACGGGCCTACGACGAGTCCATCGAAGCGAACGGACATCCATGGATCCTGGCGGCGAATTCGCTGGCGGCATCATATATCGCCCGCGGCGTGGCGGACACGACTATTCTGCGCAATTTCATTGACCTTCAGACTCCTGTGGTGAATTATCACCTGATGCGAATGAACGGAAACGGGTATGACATCGTGAATCCGGAGGCGGTCGTCGCGAACCAGATGATCATGTACGTGATGACCAACAATTTCCGTAAGGCGGGTCAGCTCACGAACATTCTTCCTGACAATGACAAGAACCGTCTTGTCCGGGCCTATGCCCTCTGTCTCGGCGGTTATTACAAGGGCGGAAACACTCCGGAGCAGCGCAGACGCGCCAGAGAGGTTTTCGAGACGGTTTCAGAAAGTTCGCCGCTGAACAAGGTCGTGCTTTGTCTTGCGATGAACACGAAGACTTATGACTCGCTGGCGGAGGAAGCCATGTCGGCGCTGCCGGGCGATTCGGCATTGACAGACTACCTCTGGGCGGTGATTTATGGGCGCAAAGGTGCCCGTACCCAGGATTTTATGGACGATATGGCGTCGGAGGACTACCTCGTGGCGTGCTTCCATAAGGATCCGTCGTACATCGACATTGCCGCAGGCGACGGGGATATTGTCGAGACCATAATGAAAAGTGCACGAGACAGATATGAGAACGGGGAATAGAATCATTTTCGCAGCGACGGCGCTGTTTCTCCTGCCGCTTGCCATGTCGGCGCAGTCGGCGCCGGAGATAGACACGACCAGTTTCAATGCATTGGAATACAGCATGCAGAAACGGTATCGTCCTCAGAATGAAGCATTTGTGGCCAATACTTTCATGGACAATACTTTCATCCGGGGCGGCATCGGGACCTGCGGACTGTTCCGCAATTCCATATCCGGCTACTCCTCAGGGCCTTGCGTTTCATTTTCCGTGGGAAAGATGTTCACCCCGCTGAACGCCGTGAGCATCGACGGGACTTTTTCCGAATTCAGGCGCAATGCTGACGGGGTGCGTGTCTGGAGGGCGGGTGTCGGCGCGTCGCATCATTTCGACTGGACTTCCTATTTCTTCGGCTACTCCCCTTCCAGAGTTTTCAACATTTCCAGCATAGAGGGCGCCGAAGTGGGTCTTGTAAGGACTTCCGGCACTTATTCCGCTGCACTCATGGTGAATTTCGGCATTGATTTCCGCGCTCGCATAGCCCACGAAACTGACTTTTTCTTCACGCCAAGACTGATGCTGGGAAACGACAGGATGGACGGCACTTCATCCCCCGACCGATGCCACCTCGGCTACGGGTTCAATTTCGGGGTGCACAAATATTTCAACAGGCATACGTCGGCCGCTCCGGAAAGTTTCGGGGCCTGGTTCGTCCGTGATGCGTCAATTTCATTTTCGGGCGGCATCCAGTTCCAGCTTGCCGACATCACCGGCGAGACCGTCGGCTACTTCCCTTCGGCGCGCGAAAGTATCAACATATCATACACGCGTCTGTTTTCAGGACCATTTTCTCTCAGATTGTCAGGCTTTTACGGCGGCGACATCTGGAAGGGGTTCAATGATGGCAGGCAGCTGAAATGCCACTACGCCGGCGTCAGGGAGGAGCTCATGTTCGAAACTCTCTACTGGCGCAGGCGTAGCAGTCAGGTATTTTCAATGCCGGTTTTTCTCGGTCCCGAAGCGGGGCTGATTTGGAAGCCGGATGACGGATATACCATACGGAGGCTCTATCTCGGGCTCACCGGAGGAATCCAATTCCGTTTCAATCTTGCCCCGCATTTCGGTCTCTTCCTCGAACCGCGGATGTCTCTCGTCCCGTATTCATGGAAGTCCCGAAGCGGCAATGTTCTTGTCAAGTCTTATACCACGTGGTACGATACCTTGTTTTCTATGCAGGCTGGTGTTGTCGTACCTCTATAACGCCCCCACGCTACCTCTTACTTGAGATAAGCGTCGCTGACGACCTTCTGGCTGCGGGCAATGAAGTCGCTCAATGCCTTGCCTTTCAGGAGTCCGTTGGCGAGAAGGGCCAGGTCGGCAATCTGCTGGAGGGCTTCATTCTGCGCTGCAAATGCCTCGATATCAGCCTTGTGCACAGAATAAGCGGCATCTTTGGCCTCACGTGCGGCAGTCTTGGCATCCTCAGCAGCCTTCTCCTGCTCATCGGTAGCATCCTTGGCCTCGCCGGCCTTTACGATCTCCGGATCAGCATCTGCCACGGCCTCCTGCGGCTTAACCTGGGCTTTCTCCGCATCAAGAATCTGTGAGATGAGAGGATTCTCGACATTGACGGTAATATTGTATGAGGTAGGCAGCTTGCCGTAGAAATTCATACCGCCGCCCATATTGCTCATCTCCCGGTAACGACGCATGAACTCATTCTGTGTTATGAGGATAGGCTCGCCGGTCTTGCCGAGATTGTCAGCCGTCACATAGTAATCGTAGTCCTTAGGCAGCACCGCCTTGAACAAGTCGGAAAGATCGTTCTTCTCTGTCTCGGACAATTCCGGTTTGGTCCTGTCTTCCTTAGGGATGAGATTGTCGATGGCATCGGAATCCACGCGGCAGAACCTGCAGTCCGTGAATTTCCTCTCCAGCAGACTGATATAGTGTGAATCCAGTTCGCAATCCATCAGGAGCACATCGTAGCCCTTGTTCCTGGCACCCTCGATGAACGAGTATTGTGCCTCAGTATCAGTAGCATACAGATAAACCACCTTCTTGTCCTTGTCGGTCTGCTCCGTCTCGATGGCCTTGCGGTATTCATCGAAACTGAAATATTTGCCGTCAGTGTTCTTCAGCAGGGCGAACTTCATTGCCCTCTCGCAGAATTTCTCATCGGAGAGCATACCGTATTCGATGAACAGCTTCAGATTATCCCATTTCTCCTCCAGGGCCTTACGCTCATTGGTAAAGATATCTTCCAGTCTGTCAGCCACTTTCTTGGTGATGTAGCCTGAAATCTTCTTCACGTTGGAGTCGCTCTGCAAGTAGCTTCTGGAGACGTTCAGCGGAATGTCCGGAGAGTCGATAACGCCATGGAGCAGCGTCAGGAAGTCCGGAACGATGTCGTCGACATGGTCCGTAACGAACATCTGGTTACAATAGAGCTGTATCTTGTTCCTCTCGACGGTCATCCTGTCATTGATCTTAGGGAAATAAAGGATACCTGTCAGGTGGAACGGATAATCCACGTTCAGATGGATATAGAAAAGCGGATCCTCGTATGTCGGGTACAGCGCCTTGTAGAAGTTCATGTAGTCTTCTTCCTTCAGGTCGGCCGGCTTGCGTGTCCACAAAGGCTCTACTGTATTGATAATCTTGTCTTTATCCGTGTCGACATATTTGCCGTCTTTCCATTCCTGCTCCTTGCCGAACACGATAGGGAACGGCATGAACTTGCAGTATTTGTCAAGCAGCTGCCCGATTTTTCCCTTCGTTGCATATTCTGCCGAATCATCGTCAAGGTACAATGTGATGGTCGTGCCTCTGTCTGCCTTCACGCACTCGCCCATCTCGTATTCAGGGCTGCCGTCGCAAGACCACATCACCGGTTTCGCACCGTCTTTCCATGACAATGTCTCGATGGTCACTTTCTTGGAGACCATGAATGCAGAATAGAATCCCAGTCCGAAATGACCGATGATATTGCCGATCTGGTCTTTATATTTCTCCAGGAATTCGCCTGCCGAGGAGAATGCAATCTGGTTTATGTATTTGTCGACTTCCTCCTCGGTCATACCGATACCGCGGTCAATGATTCTGAGAATCTTCTTGTCTTCATCAAGTTCAATCTTCACGAACAGGTCGCCCAGAACGCCCTTGAAGTCACCGGAAGATGCCAATGCCTTTATCTTTTCCGTAGCATCGACAGCATTTGCCACGAGTTCCCTCAGGAAAATCTCATGGTCCGAATACAAGAATTGCTTGATCACCGGAAAAATGTTTTCCGTGGTGACGCCGATTTTACCTTTTACCTCTGCCATAATATTTCAATTTTTTTAATATCAATAATTTCTATCCGGTCAATGCGGCGGCATACAAAAAACCGCCCAGCTGACCGGACGGTCTGTAAAAGGTCAAATAACGTTCCAATAGCGACAATCGTGACAAATTGTCAGTCGCGTTCCGGGCGAGAATCCAGGACAATGATGGACTGGGTTATCGTCTCTACTTGTTCAATGAAGTCTCATAACTGGTGCCGTCTGCTCCGTAGCAAGCAGTTATCCAGTCGGTTTTCTTGCCTTCCTTGTAAAAAGAAACGAGCAGTTTGCCTTCCGGCATGATATCTTCGCTGCTGAAAGTAAGCATGTTGCCCCATCTGACTTTCATCTGGGCCGGCACTGAATAGGTCATTGAATAATCCGAGTCTTCAGAACGGCTGCCTTCGACAGTGACGAGCCACGGATATTTGAGAGCACCGTCAACATCCTTGTCGCAGCGTTCGGCCTTAAGTTCAAACGAATACTTCTGATCATTGTAACCATAATCATCCTTTCGAGTCACAATCCATTTGTTGCCAGGCTGCGAACGGCGAATCCTCATTCTTCTTCTGGCATCAGACCAGATGGTATCGCTTTTTTCAATCCTGTTTTCCACCTGATACACCCAACCTGTCTTGTCCTTGACGGAGTGCATGCCCAGAGAAGGATTTCCATCATGCGAATCAATGACGCTCTGCACAAAATTCAGCGACATCAGCGATTCACCTATCACCTCATCGAGAACGTCCTGAGGATAAAGCGTGAATTCACTTCCCTGCTGGCAACGACCCGACCACGTATCGAAGTCATCGCAACATTCGAAAGCCATAAGCGGCAAAACGGCCAACGCCATCAACACTTTAATTTTCATAGCATTACCTCCTTTAGAACCTTACACCTGCACCAAATTCCAATCCATTCACAAGGGTACCGAATGTCAATCCGACTTTACCGTAGACCACCGTACCGATCGAATAAGTAATGGGTCTCAACTGGATATCCGCATAGACTTTATTCTTGAATCCGTCATAAATCCCGAGCCCGATACTGCAAGAGGAAGACAATGTGGAAAGCCGCGTCCTGAAATAATCGAAACGTATTTCCGGCATCACATAATACACGTCACCCTTCACCTTCCGTTCAGGATGGCGGTTAAATCCCTTATAGACAGCACCTTGTATATGCTGGTATGCCAGATCCACACCGACACAAAGCCATTCGCGGACCTTGAAATCAGCCCTCAAGGACAACATCGGCATCCCGTCAGCAGCAGCCTGCAACTGAATATATTCAGCGTACAAATGCTCCACATCAGGGGAATAGCCATGATAGAAGTCATTATCATACGACAGATAGCCTTCACAGAAACGGTCTTGGAAAGCGGTGCCGTTGACAGCTCCCGTTACCGCAAAGGAAAAGGAGATATCCGCCTTAAATGGCTTCTGTGGACGGAACGCATCTGCGTTCTGATGGAAAAAGCAAGCAAGAAGTGTAAGTACAATCAATTTTTTCCAGTTCATAGTTTCGTTCGTCAATATGCAACAATCTATAGATGCAGAAAAAATCACATACGTTGCACTGAACACAACTATTTGTACATGAAGCGCTTGATGCTCATCTTAGGGGTTTTCTCGAACGGCTTGTCCACGACCTCGACTTTCTGGAGCTGGCTGTAGGAAGGCAATGCTTTATTGGCATTGATCCTGATATTTTCCGGAATGTCGGCGATGGTCTCGTCATCGAGGCCGGCCTTGCGGATGGCGTCATGGTCGAGGTAGACGAGGGCCACGAGCTTGCTTGCGCGGTCGACGACGACGGACTCGACTACATAGTCCTGGTTGTTCACGACGGCCTCGACCTCCTCCGGGTAGATATTCTGGCCGTTTGCGCTGAGAATCATGCTCTTGCTGCGGCCCTTGATGAAGATATTGCCGTGAGCGTCAATGATTCCCAAGTCACCGGTCTTCAGAAAACCGTCAGCGGTGAAGGCTGCAGATGTCGCTTCAGGATTCTTGTAATATCCCAGACAAATGTTCGCTCCTTTCGCTTGGATTTCGCCGACCACGTGCTGAGGGTCATCGGAATCAATGCGTACCGTAGCGCAATCCACGGCTTTTCCGCATGAGCCCGGCACATAGGAAGTACATGGTTCGTAAGCGAGAAGCGGTGCCGCCTCGGTCATGCCGTAGCCCACGGTGTAAGGAAGTCCGATCTTCTTGAACCATTTCTCAACCTCCGGATTGAGAGGTGCGCCACCCATGATTATCATCTGGAGATTTCCACCGAGGGCGGTCAGGAGTTTCTCTCTGATTTTCTTGAATATCAATGACTTGATGCCAGGAATCTTCGTAAGGACTTTCATCACAGGCTTGTCGAGAACCGGCTTGAGGGCGCTCTTGTAAACCTTCTCCATGACGAGAGGAACCGTAATGAGAAGATACGGCCTTACGTCGTGCATCGCTGAAAGGAGCAATGACGGTGAAGGTGTCTTGCCGAGGAAGGTGATGCTTGTACCATTGCAGAGCGGGTACAGGAATTCGTACACAAGGCCGTACATGTGCGCCATCGGCAGCATTGAAACCATCGTGAACTTGTCGGATGACGGAATGTACCTCTGGCCGAAGTCGATGGTCGCGCTGATGGCCTTGTATGTGAGCATCACGCCTTTAGGGGCGCTGGTCGTTCCCGAGGTGTAGTTGATGATGTCGAGATCGTCCCAGTTTTCGGTATTGTAATTCACGTTTTCGCCGGTGAATCCCATAGGGTATTTCGCGGAGAAGAGTTCCGGAACGGATGCGAATGCCTTGCTGATGGACTCTTCGGCGGCATAGAGAAGCGTAAAGTCATTGACACTGACTACGGCGCGCAGAAGCGGCATCTTGGAAATGTCGAGCTTCGCCCATATATCATTGTCAGTGAACAGGATGACGCTCTCGGAGTGGTCGACGAGGTGGTTCACGCTGTCCGGTGTGAAATCGGAGAGAATCGGCACGACCACCGTCTCGTAGGTATTGACCGAAAGGAAGGACACGGCCATTCTGGCAGTATTTTTCGCGCAGATTGCGATTCGTTCCCCTTTCTTGATACCACAGGCTTCGAAGAATATGTGGAATCTTTCTATTTGTGTGGCGAGTTGCCCGTATGAAAATGTTTCGCCTTTATAGTTGCCTACAGCAGGTTTTTCCCAGTATAGGCGAATTGCGTTTTGAAGTCGCGAAAAATAATGTTCCATAAAATTCTAATTTTCGCAAATTTAACAACTTTTCGCTATATTAGAGCGATTGATTACACAAAAGCTATGAGAAGAAAGCCAATTGTAGCTCTGATTTATGATTTTGACGGGACTCTTTCTCCCGGCAACATGCAGGAATTCGGTTTCATCCAGGCCATCGGCAAGACGCCGGAGGAGTTCTGGAAAATGAGCGACGGTATCGCTGCCGGCCAGGATGCCAGCAACATTCTTGCCTACATGAAGCTGATGTTCGATGAGGCGAAGAACAACGGCATCCGCCTGAAACGCAGCGAGTTCAAGAAATTCGGCAAGGACATCAAGCTGTTCGACGGGGTCACGGGGTGGTTCGACCTCGTGAATGAATATGGCAGGTCGCATGGCGTGAAGGTGGAGCACTACATCAATTCTTCCGGCCTGAAAGAGATTATCGAGGGCTGCCCGATAGCCAAGGAGTTCAAGCACATCTTCGCCAGTTCTTTCATTTACGACCAAAAGGGTGAGGCGGAGTGGCCTGGAATCGCTGTCGACTACACTGCCAAGACGCAGTTCATCTTCAAGATAAACAAGGGCATTTTCAGTGCACGTGATACCAAGGAGGTGAATGAGAGTATGGCGGAGGACAAGAAGCGTATCCCGTTCACGCAGATGATATATGTCGGCGACGGAGAGACCGATGTGCCATGCATGAAAATCGTCAGCATGTTCGGCGGCCATTCGATCGCCGTGTACAATCCGGACAAGCCTGAGAAACAGGTGGTTGCGGAGAAACTTCTGCGCCAGGGCAGGGTAAATTTCATCACGCCGGCGAATTATTGCCATTACAGCCGCATCTACAAGGTCGTGTGCAGCATCATTGACAAGATCAAGGCAGACCACGTGCTTGCGGGGCTGTAATTTCGCAAACGGTTCCAAGAAAACGTTTTAGACGGAACCAAACGTTCATATCATGGCATTTGGTTCCGGAAAAACGTTTTACGTGGTACCAAATCTTGGTTGCAGTAAGATAGACCGCTTCGCTTACCCTCTCGCGTCCTCTTCCACAGGGTATTCCACCTGACCAGGGATTCAAGACACTGCCCCGGAAATTGTTACATTTCCCGGGGCAGTTCATATTCGTTTCGGACGTTATTTCTCGACAAGGCAGGTGTCCAGATCCTTGCAGATCTGCTCTTTATCCATGTTCTGGCCGATGAAGACAATCTTCTGCATGCGGTCGCCATAGTGCGGATCCCAGTCTTTCATGATAGTCGGGTCCTGACGCATCATGCGGATAAGTTCCTCTTCCGGCGCTGTGGCATACCATTGTCCGGCCTCACGCAGCATAATCTGCTTCCCGGCCTGCTCGAAAAGACATGACATGTCGGTATTGTCCGAGAAGTAGCAGAGTCCTTTAGCCCTGATGACGCTCTTCGGCAGCCGCTTGCTCACGAACCAGTCGAATTTGTTCAGGTCGAATGCCTGGCGGCGGTAATAGACGAACGTGCCAATGCCATATTCCTCGACTTCGCCTCCTTCGTGGTCATGATGATGGTGATGATGGCCTTCGTGGTCTTCTTGGTCTTGGTCGTGCTCATGGTCGTGGGCATGGTCTTCGTCATGGTCATGCTCGTGCTCATGGTCGTGATGGTGCTCGTCTTCGTCATGCTCGTGATGATGCTCATGGTGATGTTCATCCTCATGGACATCGCTCTCGATACCGCGGATCCAGCCTGCCCCGGCCTCGGTCTGACGGAAGTCAAAAGCATTGGTATCCAACAACTTTTCTATATCGACATTGGCATAATCGCACTCGATAATCTGCGCCTTGGTCTGGATTTCACGGATAATCTTCTTTATCTTGGCAAGTGCCTCGGACTTGACTTCGGAAGCCTTGTTCAGAAGAATGATGTTGCAGAACTCAATCTGCTGAATGATAAGGTTTTCAATGTCTTCTTCACCCAGGTCCTTGCGTTCCAGCTGTTCTCCGCAACCGAATTCATCCGCCATCCTCAAGGCATCCACGACGGTGACAATGCAGTCCAGCTTCGGCGTGCCGAATTCCGTGTACACTCCCCCGATGGACTTCATTGAACAGATAGTCTGCGCGATAGGTTCCGGTTCGCAGATTCCGCTGGCTTCAATGACAATGTAGTCGAACTTGTCCATCTTCATGATTTCGACCAGCTGATTCATCAGGTCGGTTTTCAATGTGCAGCAGATGCAACCGTTCTGCAGCGCGACCAGACTGTCGTCACTCTGACCGACCACGCCGCCCTTCTGAATAAGGGACGCGTCAATGTTGACCTCTCCTATATCATTGACAATGACCGCGAAACGGATTCCTTTCTTGTTTTCGAGAATACGGTTCACCAACGTAGTCTTGCCACTTCCGAGATATCCTGTCAGAAGCAGGACAGGCATTTCCTTGTTTTCCATATTAGAGTTATTTTTTAGTTATATATACAAGTTTCACAAGTTGTCGGACGTGCTGAACACTAGTGCAAATTGGAGTGTTGTCACTCGTTCGAAGAGTGTAAGGCCAACGCTCTTAGTTTGCTCGCGTTACCTCCACCCTGAATACCTCCCCTCGTGGAAGGGACTTACTTTCGCCCTCTCTGGCTCTATAAGCGGTATTTCGCACTTGAGAAACTTGAGTCATATATACAAAGTATGCGCCAACAATGCCGGTGACAGAACGGACTGACAATTTTGCAGCAGCCTGGCAGGAAACGTTTTACAACAAATTCTCGAAGCTCAATTAAAATTTTAGTAAATTTTAGTTACGTTTTAATTCGTTGATTTACAATGCTTATAAAAATGTTTGTGAAAATAGTGCTTAAAAATTGTAAGAAATAATTTGCACCGAAACGAAAAAGCCGTAACTTTGCAATCGAGTTGATGATGGAGTTCTTCCACATACAGCTCGTTGGTTATTAGTTTTAGTGTTATTAATTATGTGGTTAGTGTGAGTTTTTGCGCGTGAGGCGTCATTACTCAACGATTTAAAAAGGTCCTTATCGAAAGTAAGGGCTTTTTTGTTTTCTATACCGCCTCATCTTCCTGCTGCATGCTCCGTCAGAAATTAGAGGTCAGGGGAAAAATTCCGGTCAGGAAATAACGTTGCACCACTTCTCTCGTGCACGATAAAACGTTTTTCACTCACGCCGTATTGAAAAATGGTCATGTCGTGAGTAAATCCGGCCTATTTACGCACGAAAGGTAAGTATTATCGGGGTTGTCCAAGACCGGCAGGTGCGCATTTAATGACATTGGAATCCGGAGGCGATCCGGTGGCGGGACGCGGTCACGTTTCGTTTTTGGGAGCTTTGATTTTCAATGAGTTATAAAACAGGGCGTGGAAACGTGGCAAAAAAAAGCCTGCGTTTCCACGCTGCTGCTAAGATTGTACTTAATTATCAGTTAGTTACAAAATGCCCCGTGGCCGAGTCCCGCCGTTGCAAGAACTCTGGCGAAGGTATGGTCGCATCCAGCCTGGGATAAACACTTTAGACATATGGCGCACCAGGAGTACGGCTCGTTGTTACGCCTCGCCCTGTAGTTTGGTGATTTCTTCGGCTGAGAGACCGGTGGCTTCGCAGATGGTCTGAATAGGTAAATTAATTCGTAACAAATTCACAGCGATTTCTCTTGAACGCTTTTCAACACCTTCTTCACGTCCCTTCTCAATACCTGCCTGCAAGCCTTCCTCGCGCCCCTTTTTCTTCGCGTACTCCAATTGGTTGTATGTGTCCCTTG
>OCSG01000318.1_pt1 | contig 47141 bp, 47 predicted proteins | sample 1538831 | NCBI WGS metagenome assembly OCSG01 (sample SAMN04571729, study PRJEB22368) | human gut metagenome | biome: human gut; material: stool | host: Homo sapiens | place: Luxembourg | collected 2012-09-20 | reverse complement strand
ATATCAAAAAAGATTTAAAGCTTTCAGATAGACTTTTCAGATGTGACTGTGGTTATATCGAAGACAGAGATTTCAATGCTGCACTTAATCTGAGAGATGCTACGACTTACGAAGTTGCATAAATGAACGCAAACGTAAGTATGTACCGAAGGCTATTTCGGGAATTTAAGACTATGGAGTGTACTTGAACTTGTGAGTAGATATGATTTCGGTCAATCCAAAGCATACACGATGACATAGTAAGTAATGTTCGTGAGAACTTACATTATCTCGATGTGAGTATATTTAATCACATTTTGAGTGGCAGGATTATATATAATGGGAATGACAATGACGCAGAAGATCTTAGCTGATCATGCGGGAGTAAAAGAAGTTCATGCAGGTGAATTAATTGAAGCAAATGTAGATATTGTAATGGCAAATGATATTACAGGACCTATGGCTTTACCAATCTTTAAGAAAATGGCTGATAAGGTCTTTGATAAAGATAAGGTAGTCTTAGTGCCAGATCACTTTACACCTAATAAAGATATTAAATCTGCAGAGAACTCAAAGGCAATCAGAGAATTCTCTCGTGAGCAGGGATTAACACACCATATGGAACAGGGTAAATGTGGTGTAGAACATGCTATCTTACCTGAAAGCGGCATTGTTGTGGCAGGAGATGCTGTCATTGGTGCAGACTCACATACTTGTACTTATGGGGCTATTGGTGCTTTCTCTACAGGTGTAGGAACAACTGATATTGCGACAGGTATGGCGACTGGACAGTTATGGTTCAAGGTGCCTTCAGCCATTAAATTTAATCTTCATGGTAAACTACCAAAATACGTATCTGGTAAGGATGTTATTTTACATATTATTGGACGTATTGGTGTAGATGGTGCTTTATATAAATCAATGGAATTTACGGGTGAGGGTGTCAAAGAATTATCTATGGCAGATCGTTTCACTATTTGTAATATGGCTATTGAAGCAGGAGCTAAGAACGGTATCTTCCCTGTTGATGAAGCCGCTATTGAATACTTAGATAAACATGCTAAACGTAACTATAAGATCTATGAAGCAGACAAAGACGCAGAATATGAAGAAGTGGTAGATGTAGACTTATCTGCTATTAGACCAACTGTTGCTTTCCCTCATCTTCCAGGTAATGCGAAGACAGTGGATGAAATTGAAGCAATGGATAAGATTTATATTGATCAGGTTGTTATTGGATCATGTACAAATGGTCGTATGGAAGACTTAAGAAAAGTAGCCGCTATTCTTAAAGGTAAGAAAGTCGCTGATAATGTGAGAGTGATGGTTGTACCAGCAACTCAGAAGATTTACTTACAGTGTATCCTAGAAGGTATTCTAGAAACATTTGTAGAAGCAGGATGTGCTGTCAATACACCAAGCTGTGGTCCATGTATGGGTGGTCATATGGGTGTACTTGCGAAAGGTGAAAAGTGTGTTTCTACGACAAATAGAAACTTCGTTGGACGTATGGGGGATGTAGAATCATTAATTTATCTTGCATCTCCTGAAACAGCAGCTGCAAGTGCGATTGCAGGTTATATCGCAAATCCAGAAAAATTCGGAGGTAATAACTAATGGAAGCTAAAGGTAGAGTATTTAAATATGGTGATAATGTTGATACAGACGTTATTATTCCAGCAAGATATCTTAATTCATTTGATGCCAAAGAATTAGCGAGTCACGCTATGGTGGACTTAGATCCTACATTTGTAGAAAGAGTCCAGCCTGGTGATATTATTGTCGCAAAGAAGAACTTTGGCTGTGGTTCATCAAGAGAACATGCCCCTCTTGCATTAAAGACAGCAGGTGTTTCATGTGTTATCGCAAAAAGCTTTGCACGTATCTTCTATCGTAACTCTATTAATATCGGTTTTGCGATTCTTGAATGTCCAGAAGCTGTAGATGGTATTGATGATGGCGATGAAGTAAAAGTAGATTATGAAACAGGTAAGATTTATAACCTCACTAAGAATACAGAATATCAGGGTCAGCCTTTCCCACCATTCATGCAGAAGATTATTGAACAGGGTGGTCTTGTAAACTATGTCAATAATAAGAAAGGATAGAGGATATGGAAAAGAATATTGCGGTTATTAAAGGTGATGGAATCGGTCCTGAAATTGTGAATGAAGCAATTAAGGTACTTGATGCCATCGCAAAGAAATATAATCATACATTTAATTACAAGAATATCCTCATGGGAGGCTGTTCTATTGATGCTTATGGAGTCCCATTAACTGATGGGGCATTAGAAGTCGCAAAAAACAGTGATGCTGTATTATTAGGTTCTATTGGGGGAGATACTAATACATCTCCATGGTATAAATTAGATCCTACATTAAGACCAGAAGCAGGATTATTAAAGATTAGAAAAGAATTAGGGTTATTCGCAAACTTAAGACCGGCTTATTTATATAAAGAACTTGCAGGTGCATGTCCTTTAAAGGAAAGCACATCAGAAGCAGGTTTTGATATGATTATCGTAAGAGAATTAACTGGTGGTTTATATTTTGGTGAAAGAAACACAAAAGAAATCAATGGTGAATTAGTGGCTCATGATAATCTTGTTTATTCAGAACATGAAATTAGACGTATCGCACAAAGAGGATTTGAAATTGCGATGAAACGTGGTAAGAAACTTACAAGTGTGGATAAGGCCAATGTTTTAGATACATCTCGCTTATGGCGTAAGATTGTGAATGAAGTGGCTCAGGACTTCCCAGAAGTAAAAGTAGAACATATGCTTGTAGATAACTGTGCCATGCAGTTAGTTAAAGATCCGGCACAGTTTGATGTTGTCCTTACTGAGAATATGTTTGGAGATATCTTAAGTGATGAAGCATCTATGGTCACAGGTTCTATTGGTATGTTATCAAGTGCTTCACTTCGTGAAGACAGTCTAGGTATGTATGAACCAAGCCATGGCAGTGCACCTGATATCGCAGGACAGAATATTGCGAATCCACTTGCGACTATCTTAAGTGCCGCTATGATGCTACGTTATTCATTTGATATGGATGAAGAAGCAGCATGTATTGAAAAAGCAGTAGAAAAGGTTCTTGCGGATAATATCCGTACAGTTGATATTTATAAAGAAGGAATGACAAAAGTATCTACATCACAGATGGGTGATGCTGTAGTAGAAAGACTTTAGGAGGGTAATATGAGAAGTGATAATGTGAAAAAGGGAGTAGAACGTGCACCTCATCGTTCACTCTTCAATGCCTTAGGCATGACAGAAGAAGAATTAGAAAGACCTCTAATCGGGGTAGTTTGTTCATATAATGAAATCGTTCCTGGTCATATGAATCTCGATAAGATCAGTGAAGCAGTTAAGAAAGGCGTTTATTTAGCGGGTGGTGTACCAGTTGAAGTACCTGCGATTGCAGTATGTGATGGTATTGCGATGAACCATACAGGTATGAAATATTCACTTGTTACAAGAGAACTCATTGCAGATAGTACAGAATGTCTGGCGACAGCACATCAGTTTGATGGTCTTGTCATGATTCCTAACTGTGATAAGAACGTTCCAGGCTTATTAATGGCAGCGGCTCGTTTAAATATTCCAACTATCTTTGTATCAGGTGGACCAATGCTTGCAGGTAAGAAATTAAATGGTAAGAAGACTTGTCTTTCTTCACTATTTGAAGCTGTTGGTCAATATAATGCAGGTACTCTAGATGCGGCTCATCTTGAAGAATTTGAAGAAAAAGCATGTCCAACATGTGGCTCATGTTCAGGTATGTATACAGCGAACTCTATGAACTGTTTAACTGAAGCACTCGGTATGGGTCTTCGTGGTAATGGAACTATTCCAGCTGTTTATTCAGCACGTATCAGACTTGCAAAACATGCTGGAATGAAGATCATGGAATTAGTAGAAAAGAACATCAAACCAAGAGATATCATGACTCCTGCTGCATTCAAGAATGCGATGACAGTGGACATGGCCTTAGGATGTTCTACAAACTCAATGCTTCATTTACCAGCTATCGCACATGAAGCAGGTGTTGAATTAAATCTTGAAATTGCGAATGAAATTTCTAAATATACACCAAACCTTTGTCACTTAGCACCAGCAGGTTCTACATTTATGGAAGATTTAGATGATGCCGGTGGCGTATATGCAGTCATGAATGAACTTGATTCATTAGGTATCTTAGATACAACAGGTATCACATGTACTGGTAAGACTGTTAAAGAAAATATTGCAGGATGTGTAAACTTAGATCCAGAAATCATCCGTCCTGTTGATAACCCTTATATGAAAACAGGTGGTATTGCGGTATTAAAGGGTAATATTGCACCTGATAGCTGTGTTGTTAAGGCAGCTGCAGTGGCTCCTGAAATGATGACACATACTGGACCAGCGAGAGTATTTGATAGTGAAGATGATGCAATCAAGGCAATTCGTGCTGGTAAGATTGTTAAGGGTGATGTTGTTGTTATTCGTTATGAAGGTCCTAAAGGTGGTCCGGGTATGAGAGAAATGTTGTCTCCTACAAGTGAAATCGCTGGTATGGGACTTGATAAAGATGTTGCATTAATTACAGATGGTCGTTTCTCAGGGGCAACTAGAGGGGCTTCTATTGGACATGTATCTCCAGAAGCAGCAGTAGGAGGACCTATCGCTTTAATTGAAGAAGGAGATATGATCTCTATTGATATTCCAAATAATAAAATTAATGTAGCTGTAGATGATGCTACATTAGAAGCACGTCGTGCTAAATGGCAGCCAAGAGAACCTCGTATCACTACAGGTTACTTAAGACGTTATGCTGCACAGGTAACAAGTGCCAATACAGGTGCTGTATTACAGCCAAATGATAAGTAAAGGGGGAGAATCCAAAATGTTAATGAAAGGATCGGACATTGTAGTAGAAAGCCTTCTTGAACAGGGCGTTGATACTATCTTTGGCTATCCAGGAGGGGCCATCCTAGAAGTCTATGATAGTTTATATAAGTATCAGGATAAGATTCATCATGTCCTTACATCTCATGAACAGGGGGCGTCTCATGCAGCTGATGGTTATGCACGTGCCACTGGTAAAGTGGGTGTCTGTATGGCAACAAGTGGACCAGGTGCCACTAACCTTGTCACAGGTATTGCGACAGCCATGATGGATTCTATTCCTTTAGTTGCTTTAACGGCCAACGTAGGTGTTAATGCCTTAGGTAAAGATGCCTTCCAGGAAATTGATATCAAGGGTGTGACTATCCCTATTACTAAACATAACTTTATTTGTAAGTCACCCGAAGAATTGGCTCCTACTATTCGTAAAGCATTCCAGATTGCGAAAGAAGGTCGTCCAGGTCCAGTACTAGTCGATATGACTAAGAATGCGACTGTAGGTTCATGTGAATATACTAAAAAGGTGCCAGATGTCATTGGCAGCCGTAATTATACATTCCCTACAGCTTCTATTAAGAAAGCTGTAGAAATGATTGAAGCATCAGAAAAGCCATTCGTATTTGTCGGTGGTGGATGTATTATCTCTCAGGCGAGTGCAGCTTTAAAAGAATTAGTAGAAAAGATCGATGCACCAGTTACTGATACATTAATGGGTAAAGGGGCTTATGATGGCACTAATCCACGTTATGCAGGGATGCTAGGAATGCACGGGACTAAAGCAAGTAATATCGGTGTATCAGAATGTGATTTATTGATTGCGATTGGTGTACGTTTCAGTGACCGTATTACAGGTAATGTGGATACATTTGCGAAGAATGCGAAGATTATTCATATTGATGTCGATGATGCAGAAATCGATAAGAATGTGCCTGTTGATTTAGGGATTGTCGGAGATGCAAAAGATGTTATTGAAGCTATTAATTTAACTTTAACACAACAGAACCATCCAGGATGGATGAAGGAAGTACGTACATTAAAGGATCGTTATCCTTTAACTTACGATCAGTCTAGATTAACTGGTCCATATGTAATTGAACAGATTGATAACTTCACTGATTCTCAGGCTATTATTACAACTGAAGTAGGTCAGAACCAGATGTGGGCATCTCAGTATTATCACTATAGACGTCCTAGACAGTTCTTAAGTTCTGGTGGACTTGGTACTATGGGTTATGGACTAGGTGCAGCAATGGGAGCTAAGTATGGCTGTCCTGATCAGTTAGTATTCAATATTGCAGGGGATGGATGTTTCCGTATGAACCTCAATGAATTAGCCACTGCATCACGTTACAATATCCCAATTATTGAAGTAGTACTTAATAACCATGTACTTGGAATGGTAAGACAGTGGCAGACATTATTCTATGGTGAACGCTATAGTGCAACAGTACTTCATGATAAGGTAGACTTCTGTAAGGTAGCAGAAGGATTAGGCTGTAAAGCCATCCGTGTCACTAAGAAAGAAGAAGTGATGCCTGCTTTACAGGAAGCAGTGGATTATCATGGTCCAGTAGTGATTGAATGTATTATTGATGATGATGATAAAGTATTCCCAATGGTTGCGCCAGGAAGTTCTATTGCGGAAGTATTTGATGAAGCAGATATTAATAAGTAATTAAAAAAGAGGCTGTAACGAATAGATAGTATTTACTACTACCTTGAGCGTTACAGTTCTTTTTTATTATATCCCTCATAAAAAAATCTCTACTTTCAATGAATTTGGTATAATCTCAATTGATACAGTAAAAAATGATATAAATGAAAACTTAAAGAATGCATACCTAAAATTATTCGGAGGTAATAATGATAAATAAAGATGAAGCAAAAATCATGGCAATATTAGCCATAGCCAAATTATTTGGTAAAGAATATGTTAGAAGTCATATTAACAAAGCTTGTGAAACTTATCCTGATGGTGATGATATGGAATATATTTACTTCTTAGGATTTGAAGATGATGGAGATTTATGGTCAGTTTTTGCAAAAGTTTTGGTAAATAGAGAAACTAAAGAGGTTAGATTTTTGGATTATAAAACGCCTGATGGTGAAAGAATGAAGAATTCACCATCTCCTATAAGTTTTGCACAGTAATAATTTAAATAATGACTCTTAAAGAGCTATAATGATCCGATAGTATATGCAACTACTAGAGCGTTATAGCTCTTTTTATCTGTAACCTAAAAAGGTTATTCACCGTAATACTGAATAACCTTCTCGTATTTTTTACACACCCAATAAGAAATGAAAGTATAATGAGTTATTTATCCGCTGCAGCCACTTTTTAATGGAATAGAGATATGGATGGAGAATGTTTCTTCACTTTCTTCAATAGAACATGCTCCTTCATGTAATTCTACAATACGTTTTACACTTTTTAAACCAATCTTATTACTTTCTACTTTAGATAAGTCACTCTTCTTTTTATTAGTTAAGAGGAGATCAAAAGAATCATCAAGAGTAAGAGTCATATCAACATGTTTATCTGAATACTTCTGGATATTAGAACAGAGGTTATTGATCATTCTTTTGATCATGGAGAAGTCTAAAAGGACTTCTTTTTTTATGTATTTAATGTCTTTGTGAATGATAAAACCTTCTAATTCTAGATAGTTGAGATTCTCTTCTATATAACCTAAGAGTTCTTCTGTAGATATCTTTTCTAATTGAGGATGACTATTCTGTTCAAACACAAGTGAATAGGCAAATGTCTTATTAGACAATTCCTTGATTTGTTCTACTTTGTCAATACATCTATGTAAGTAGTTATCCATCTGTTCCTGATCCTTGAAACAATGTAAGGCAAGAATATCCAGATAACCTCTTAAACTTGTGAGAGGAGTTCTTAAGTCATGGGACATAGCAGTAATCAAATCATGATGTGTCTGCTGCAGTTCCATTTCTTTTTCATTATTTTCCTGTAAAGTAATTCTCAGGTTATCCATCTGATGAGCGAGTACTGCGAGCTCATCTCGACTTTGGATAGTAATAGGATGGGATAAATCACCGTGGGACATATTGAGTATTTCCTGTTTTAAACATTCAATATATTTGACTTTATGACGAATGAAAAAGAAAGTAGGAAGAAGGAATGTGAGGAAAGAAGCAAACAAAGCAGCATAGAAATAATACTTAATATACTTAAGCAAGTTCAAATCATACAGTTCTACTTCAGCCTTTTGATCCTTAAATTGGATTGTCTTTGTATAAACCATATTATAAGCATCTGTTTCAAAGTCATTTTGTAAGATATAAAGTGGTGTAATCATACTCACTGGCTCTGTAAGAACAGTGGCATAATTATCTGCTACATAATACTCATCCACATTATCATAAATATAAACAGACAAATAAGGGTCTTTTGTCTTAATTAATTTCTTAATCTTTTTCTTATCAGTCAGATTCACATCTTTCGCTTTTTCTTTAAAATCCTTAAAGAACTTTGTTCTTTTTTCTTTAATACCAGCAATATCATCAACAAAAGAATAATAATGGGAAATCTGTTCTCTAAAACAGCTATAGACAAGTACAGCGGAAATACTAGAGACAATCAATATCATAATAATCTTAGATGCAAGACTTACATATCTCTTACTCACAATAGTATCCTTTACCCCAGATTGTTTTGATATGTTCAGGATTTGTAGGATCCTTTTCAATCTTCTGTCTTAAATGTCTAATATGCACCATGATTGTATTGTTTGCCCCATAATAATATTCTTCATGCCAGATAGCTTCAAATAGCTGACTAGGAGAAATAACCTGCTGTTTATTCATTAATAGATACTCTAGAATATTATATTCTAAATCTGTTAAGTTGAGTTTCTCTCCATCTATTGATGCTGTACGTTTCGCACTATTGACTTCTATATTACCTGTCTTATATGTAATCTGTTTTTCTTGTGTCGTACCTTTACCCTGATACACATGATAACGTCTCAGTAATGCTTTCACACGCCCATTTAATTCATTATAAGAAAATGGTTTAGTCAGATAATCATCACCACCACTAGAAAAACCTAATGTCTTATCACTATCCTGCCCCTTGGCGGTTAAAAAGAGAATAGGGGCTTTTGTTTTCTCTCTTAATAGAACACAAGCCTGATATCCATTCATCTCTGGCATCATCACATCAAGAATAATGAGATCTGTATCATCATCCACTAATTCGAGTGCTTCTTTTCCATTACTTGCTTCTATCACTTCATACCCTTCACTTGATAATAATACCTGGATGACTTCACGTATGTCCTTATCATCATCCACAACCATGATCTTTTCGTTCATAACTATCTCCAATCCTTTGCCTTCACCCAATTTTCATGAGGTAACATATGACCAAGATGATCCATCACCTTGGATTGTGAACTATACATACCAGTCAACTTCATTTTCTTCTTTAAATCACTTGAAGATATAGAATTGAGGTTTTTAGGCATATTCTTTTTTCTATAGTATTTACCGAAATAGACAAGCTGGTTCATATCCACACGACTATCTTTTCTTACTATATAAGATGTCATCTGATGGTGAATATGACCATATTCTCCATCTGGATTATGTGTGACTACAGTTTTCCATTTCTTCTTACTTAATATATAGTGTACATCATTTTTAATATATTTTCTTGCTTTATCCCAGTTATCTCTCTGTCCATTTGTCTTATCTGGATAATTAAACATTACACCTGTATTATGTGTAGCTTTCATGACATTCATGAATTCTTTTCTTCTTGTCTTATTATTACCATTTGTTAGACATACAACAAGATAATGTTTCTTTAAAAGATGACTGCCACCCCAGATCGTTTCATCATCAGGATGTGCTACAAACATCACAGAATCGATATTTTTTAGATTTAATCCATCAATCATCTTCTTATGCTTTATTGTATGATTAGAACCAAATAATGAACTAATCATCAACAAAGAACTGATTGTCAACATTTTTAAATTATTCATATTTATCACCCATTTTTACAATACCATCTCTTTATTTAAAAAAACTTAAAAGAAATCTTAAGAATTCTTAAACATAAAGCTTACAAAAATTAAGCGTTTTTAAGAAAATATTAAGCCTAAAATTAAGGTTTATTTCTTATAATAGTAACGAGGTGAAAATCATGACACGAAAAGACAAACGCACTCTTTGTCTATTAGGTCTATTAAGCATTGTATCTGTATTCCTGCTTACAACTCATGTCTTTGGAAACAGGATTGACTGGTATAGCCAGCATGTCGTTATTGGGGATGCATTAAGACATGCCATAAGAAGTGAAGGAACACTCTTTCCTACCTATATTAAAGAATTGATGGGTGGAGGCAATATTTATCATTTCTCATATTATGGCTATTTAAGACCTGACATACTCATAGGTGCTTTACTTATACATATTGATATGCAGACAATTATCATTGCGTATAGTGTATTGATGATGACATTGTCTGTTTTATGCTGTTATATCTTCTTAAGACAGCATACCAAAGATGAGAACATCTGCATTTTTGTCAGCTTACTTGTATTATTATCAAGTATATTCTTTCATTCTCATAAACAGATCATGTTTGTGAATTATATGCCTTTCTTATTTTTAGCTTTAATCAGTATTGAAAAGAAGAACTTTGTGGCTTTTACACTATGTGGGAGTTTAATTGTACTTCATAGTTATTTCTATTGTATTGGATGCTTTATTGTATGCTTTATCTATTTACTTTATCGTCATCCAGGTGAATGGAAGAAGCTCTTTGTCTCTTATATACTCATTGTCTTATTGACAGCAATACTGACAATCCCTACATTACTTGTTATTTTAAGTAATGGGAAATCTGGGGCTCCTACACAGCTTGCTTCTCTATTTATTCCTTCACTTAATTTAAAAGGACTTCTTTATAGTGAATATGGGTGTGGACTCACTTATATCTCTTATGTACTCTTAGTTCTCGCATTAAGTGATAAACAGTTACAGAAGCTTTCAGCTGTATGTCTTGTATCATTCTACTCTCCATTTGTATGGTTTATTATGAATGGCTTCTTATATGCAAGAAGTAAGATCATGCTTGTCTTTATACCGCTCGTCGCTTATATCATGTGTATGATGTTGGTTAAGATTAAAGAGGGAAATATCAAACTCTCTAAGTATTCTCTTGTATTACTTATTATTCCAGTATTTTTCATCAAATACCCACTTTCAGCACTTATAGACTGTCTCTTTGTGATTCTTCTTTTATTACAGAAAAGAAAGAATCTCATTTATGCTTATCTTGTTATACCAATGTTGGTTGTGTCCTATACAAACTGTCCATCCTCTTTCTATCAGCCTAAGAAGTATGAAAAGAATGTATCACAGTTAGTAAGAAGAAATAAGATAGTCACTGCAGCCGATCTCACTACAAGACAGAATGTCAATCAGACATATGGGAATAGAATAAAGCGTGTATCAGGTTATACATCAACAAATAATAAATACTACAACACATTCCTATTTGATACATTAAGAATACCTATTCCGACAAATAACCGTGTCGCCCAGAATGATACCGACAATATCTTCTATTTAAGAGCACTAGGTATTGATACAGTGATATCTAAAAGACAGGCTCCTTATGGTTATTCTTTAAAAGATCAGGCTAAGAAGATTAAGCTTTATCAATCCAATACAGCCTTACCACAGGCCTATGCAACAAGTTCATTAATGAGTGAGAAGCCGTTTAAACAGCTCTCTTACCCTTATACATTGGATACATTAATGAATTGTGCCATTGTGAATAAAGGTAATAGTCACTACAAAAGTCAATTTGTAGAAGAGAATCCAGGATTTAAGAAATCCTATCATATTAAAAATAAACAGAAGATAGAATTGACACTTAAGCGTCAGACAAACAATGAAATCGTTGTATTAGAATGTGATATTGTCAATAACAGACCTGAAAAAGGTGTCTTTATCACAGATAATGGAATGAAAAATAAGCTAGCAAGTATTACAAACCCTTATTATCATCCGCATACACATTTCACATTTGTCACTACTACAAACCAATTAAAGGTTTCTTTATCTAAAGGAAACTATTTGATTAAGAATATCAAGATGCATACTTTACCTGCATCCGCCTTAAACCAAAAAGTAGATGCCTTAAACTTAAAGAAAACTTCCCATGTTTTAGAAGGAAACATCCATGTATCAAAAGATGGTTACTTCATTACCCGTATTCCTTATGAAAAAGGTTACCGTCTTTATGTTGATAATAAAGAAGTCAATATTGAAAAAGTGAATCAAGCTTTTATTGGATGTCCTATAAGTAAAGGATCTCATCAAGTAAAGATTACCTTTAGTCCACCTGGATATAGTCTTGCATGTATTACAAGTGGTGCAGGCGTTATTTTATTAATTATATTCTATGTCTATGGAAGGAGACATTTAAATGGATAAAATCAGTATTATCGTTCCTTGTTTTAATGAAGAGGACGTTGTTTCTATGTTCCATCAGGAAACGACTAAACAATTACATCGTATACCAGATATCGATTATGAATTATTATTTATAAATGATGGGTCTAAAGACCATACAGCATCAGTCTTAAAAGAACTTGCTGAAAAAGATAGCCATTGTTTCTATTTCACATTCTCTCGTAATTTTGGAAAAGAAGCAGCCATGTTTGCAGGATTAGAAAAGGCTACAGGTGACTATGTCGTTATCATGGATGCCGACTTACAGCATCCACCTAGACTTCTACCTGACATGTATCATGCCTGTAAATATGAAGGCTATGATTGTGCAGCAGGCAAAAGAGTAGACCGTACTGGAGAAGGAAGACTTCGTAACTTCCTTTCTCATTCCTTCTACAAAGTCATTCAGAAATTAACAAAGATGGATATGGATGATGGTGCAGGGGACTTTAGAATGATGTCTCGTCAGATGGTGGATGCCATACTAGAACTCAAAGAATATAATAGATATATGAAAGGTTTATTCTCTTTTGTAGGGTTTGATACAAAATGGATTGAATTCCATAATGTAGAAAGAGCCGCAGGGCAGACAAAATGGAGCTTTACGAGTCTATTCTCTTATGCCTTTAAAGGTATCTTCTCTTTCTCGGCAACACCTATTACCTTTGCTGGTGTCATCGGTACATTCCTGATTTTCTTATCTCTTATTATTAGTGTGATCTCTGTAGTGATGCACTATCATACTTTAGTGGTTGATCTTATTCTTTTCTTAAGTGGTGTCCAGTTGATCTTTATTTCCATACTTGGTCAGTATTGTACATCATGTTACTTTGAAACAAAGAAAAGACCAATCTATATTATTAAAGATACAAATAGAAAATATTAAGGATATATGGTAATATTTGTGAGGAGGGGTAAAAAATGAACAAAAGACTATATCGCTCAGCACATGATCGTATGTTAGCAGGCGTTTGTGGAGGAATTGCAGAATACTTCCAGATTGATCCTACTTTAGTAAGATTAGGATGGGTTGCATTTACAGCACTTGGAGGAAGCGGTATTCTTGCATATATTATTCTTGCGATTATTGTACCAAGTGAATACTAAAAAGAAGGTTCGTGTTAGAACCTTCTTTTTTTGGGTTAGATAGTTGTTATTCTTTTGCAATCTTGTCTGTTTCTTCAAAGATATAACGCATTAAACCTCTGTCTCTTTTATAAGATTTTTTAAGTTTTACATAGAGTTCTAATGCATCCTCATCTTTCATTTTAGGAAGATTGCTTTTTAAAATTAAGAAGCATTCTTCTTCATAAGGATCACTTAAAATTCTCATATCAACCATAGAAATCATCTCCTCGAATAATAAAAAACAATGAGATTATCCTTGCTAGATATATTATAATACAAATAAAATGATTTGTAATAAATTATATAACAAAGATGTGATTTTTTAATTCTACATGATGGATTGAAACTGTGGTAAAATGAATGCAAGTAGGTGAAAAAGTATGGATGAAAGAAGCAGAAAGACACTTTATATTATTATCTGGGTTGTTATTGCGACATTACTTGGGACGATATATGGAAGTTATGTCACACCCTATAAGACACATCTGGTGTTTGGGGCTACTTATATGACCATGAATAACCCTTTTTATGAAGTAATCAATAATGAATTAAAAAAAGAAATAGAAAAAGAAGGGGACGAACTCATTGTACGCAATCCGGAATTAAATATAGATAAGCAGAATGAACAGATAGAAGAGTTTATTTCAAAGAAGGTGGATGGGATTTTTGTGAACCCTATTGATTCAAGTAAATTGACTTCTTTAGAGTCTGCAAGAGAGGCAGGAATACCTATTATTGCTATTGATGCCTCTGTAGAAAATAAAGATTTGATTGATTGTGTTATTGAATCAGATAACTATGATGCAGGCGTCTTATGTGCACAAGATATGATGAAAAGGATGCAGTCAGCTGATATTGTCTTATTAAAACATTCTACTGTTGAATCAGCGGTATCAAGAATACAGGGATTTGTAGATACAATTAAGAATTATCCACAATATAAAATTATAGACTCTGCAGAATGTGAAGGACAGCTAGAGCGTGCGATGCCGGTGATGCAGAATATTCTAGAAAGACATTCTAAAGTAGATGTTGTTATGTCTTTAAATGATCCTTCAGCTTTAGGTGCTTTGGCAGCTATTGAGTCAATGAAGCGCACAAATATTCTTGTTTATGGGGTGGATGGTACACCGGATTTGAAGTCACTCATTAAGCAGAGTCCTTTAGTGGCAGGGACTGCCGCTCAGTCACCTATCCAGTTTGGCAGATTGGCCGCAAAGAATATGTATTCTATTCTCAATAGAAAAGATGTGCCTGAAATAATAGAGGTCCCTGTGACACTTATCACAAAAGACAATATTGATACCTTCAATGTCAGGGGGTGGCAGTAATGTTAGAACGATTTAATTTAAAAAGAATACGTGCAATAATGATGTTCTGGAACCTCGTCATGATTACAAGTTATGCAATGATATTCATGTTTAGTACCAAGTATATTATTATGAATAATATCTCACGAGACTTTTTGAGTTCTCTTAACTACATTCCTACAGATCCATCCATTATTTTCTTTAAATCATTGATTTTATATATAATCATCATGATACTTATGAATTTCTTTGATTATCGTGTTAAGGAATATCCATTTGAGAATATTCTCTTTCTACTTATTGAAACACTTATAGGCTTTATTATTATGAAATCATTGTATTTCATTTATAGTGGTATTATTTATTTGATATTCAGTGATGCATTATTTAGATTTAAAGAGAATAAATATGTTAAGTGGCTGACTATTCCGTTAAGTCTACTTCTTATTATTTCTAACTATAATTTCTTCAGTACATTATTTCCTCTTGTGAATGCTGATGCATATCTAAATGTATATTCCAGTACGACAAGAGGGTTATTACAGGTAGGAATCAATTTACTAGATATTGTGAATTTATTGTTCTTTATTTTATTCTTGATGATTTATATTGCGAATGAAGTACAGGAAAATGAACGTATGACACAGGAATTAATTATGGTTCATCAAGTCAATCATGAATTAGAGAATTATGCTGCAGTAAGTGAAAAGATTGCAGAAGATAAAGAAAGAAAAAGACTCGCTCGTGAAATACATGATACACTCGGCCATGCTTTAACAGGAATTGCGGCAGGTGTTGATGCCTGTATTGCGATGATCGATATCAATCCTCAGGCAACCAAACAACAATTGATGGTTATCAGTAAAGTTGTAAGGCAGGGAATTGTAGATGTACGTAATTCATTGAATAAATTACGACCTGGTGCTTTAGAACAGCATGGCTTTAAAGGGGCATTAGAAAATATGATTGAAGAATTCACAAGTGTCAGTGATCTAGAAATCACCTTAGACTATCGTCTTGAGAAGGTGGACTTTGAGAATACAAAAGAAGATATTTTATTTAGAGTCATTCAGGAAAGTATTACTAATGCAGTAAGGCATGGAGATGCAACGCATATTAATATTTCTATATATATAGAAGATCAGAAATTGAAATTAGAAATCCAGGATAATGGACAGGGATGTGAAGAGATTCATTATGGCTTTGGATTAAAACAGATGAGAGAACGTTTATCTATGATCAATGGAAAAGTGACATATGATGGACATCATGGTTTCTTGACAGTGGTCACAATTCCAATACAGGAGGGAGAACTTTATGATTAAAGTAATGATTGCGGATGATCAGGAACTGATTAGAGAATCATTGAAGATAGTATTAAGTACACATGAGGATATAGATGTAGTAGGGACTGCATCTGATGGGTTTGAAGTATTAAAATGTTTAGAAAAGAATGTTGTTGATGTTATTTTAATGGATATTCGTATGCCAGGAATGGATGGAGTTATGGCAACAAAAGAAGTGAAATCTAAGTATCCTGATACAAAGATAATTATATTAACGACTTTTGATGATGATGATTTTGTCTTTAGTGCTTTGCGTTATGGAGCCAGTGGTTATTTATTAAAAGGTGTATCCATGGATGAACTTTATAAGGCAGTTGTGACAGTGAATACAGGAGGGGCAATGATCAATCCTGATATTGCGACAAAAGTCTTCAGTATGTTCTCTAAGATGCAGCAGAATAACTATACTATTAAAGTGGATGAAAAGGATGTAGAAACATTAAGTAAGCCAGAATGGAAAGTAATCCAGCATGTGGGCTATGGCTTATCCAATAAAGAAATTGCCCAGAAACTCTTCTTATCTGAAGGAACTGTAAGAAATTACTTGAGTTCTATCCTCTCTAAATTAAATTTAAGAGACCGCACACAGCTGGCTATATGGGCAGTAGAAAGTGGTCTTATGACAAGGACGTTTGATGATGAATAGGTCAAAGGTCTTTCTCAGTATTGTTGTTTTTTCACTCTTTTTCATGATTGTCGCAAATTACCCAGATACAATTACTTTGGAGTTAGGTGTTTTCTCAGGAAGTAACTGGGATGTTCCAAGCGGAGAGAGCTATAAAATCATTGATGGTGCTATAGAACGATTTGAAAAGAAATATCCAGGGGTTAAAGTGAAGTATGAGAGTGGAATCATGAAGAATGATTATTCTTCATGGCTTTCAGATAAGATTGTCAAGGGAGAAGAACCGGATGTTTTTATGATTCTTGATGATGATTTTAATACATTGAGTTCTATCGGTGCACTTGCTGAAATAGACAGTTATATGTCTTTTGATCAGAATTTTAGTACGGATGATTATTATTCCAGTGTTTTAAAAGCAGGAACGTATTCGAATAGTCAATATGCACTTCCTTATGAATGTAATCCTACATTGATGTTTGTGAATAAGACTCTTCTGGAAAATTGTCATATTCAGATGCCTGATAATGATTGGACATTGGATGATTTCTATTCTATATGTAAAAAGGTAAGTGAGTATTCTTCAAATTATTATGGCTATTATGATTATGAATGGCTTGATTCTATTTATGCATATGGCGCACAGGTCTTTAATGAAAAAGGAACTAAATGTTATCTAGATCAGAGTGCCGTGAAGCGTGCTATAGAATTTTATCGTAAACTCAATAATTTAAATAAAGGACATACAGTCACATCTGAAGAATTTGATAAAGGGTTAGTTGCTTTTTCACCTCTTTCTTTAGCTGTATATCGTACATATAAGCCCTATCCATGGCGTGTTAAAAAGTATTCTACATTTGAATGGGATTGTTTAAAGATGCCTACTGCCTCAAAGAATCAGGGAAGTGCACAGGTGTCTACATTATTGATGGGTATGAGTGCAAAATCACATCATAAATCACAGGCTTGGAATCTATTAAAAGAATTATGTCATGATCAAACAACTCAGCAGTCTATAACACAATACTCTCAAGGAATTTCTCCTTTGAAGAAGGTTGCACAGTTACAAACAATCATTGATATGCTCGATGAAGAAACAGGTGATTCTAAAATCAGTATATCGTTATTAAATCAGGCATTACTGGGCGCACGTAACCGTGAAAAGTTTAAGAAATATGATGCGGCGAAGACTATGATTGATATCAATATGATGAAGATGATGCATTCAAGTGATGACTTTGATCTTTCATTAATAGAATTGCAAAAAGCAGTCAATAAATATTTAAATGAATAGAGTGGCTTGGCCACTCTTTTTTAATATGACAAATGTCATATTGAAGTCATGACTTTAGACAGATGGAATGAAAACGCTTGAATGCTAGAATGTAGTCACAGGAGGAGAAAAGAAATGAAATATGTAGTACTTGTAAGCCATGGTGAGTTTGCTAAGGGATTAGCCAATGCACTTGCTATGTTAGCTGGAGAAAAGAAAGAAGTTATTGCCGTAGGATTAGAAAATGGTAAGACTGCTGATGAATTCGCAGAAGTATTCAAAGAAGCAGTAAGTCCAATTACTGCAGAAGATGAAATCATTCTTCTTGGTGACTTAATTGGTGGATCACCATTAACTACTGCACTCAATGTAATCAATGAAAAAGGTTTAACAAATAATACAGTTGTTCTTGGTGGTATGAACCTTCCACTTGCATTAACTACAGTATTAATGAAGGACAACCTTGATAAGGAAATGCTTCCTCAGGCAGTACTTGGTGAAGCACATGAAGCATTAAAAGAATTTAAACTCGCATCAGAAGATGATGACGAAGAAGACGATATTTAAGGAGGAAAACAAAAATGTCAGTTTCATTTATTCGTATTGATGACCGTATGATTCATGGTCAGACTTGTACTCGCTGGGCAAGAGAATATCCATGTGATGGATTAATTGCTGTTAATGATAAGGCAGCAGATAACAGCGTATTAAAGGCTGCTTATAAAGCTGCAAGTGGTAAAAAGACATTTGTCTGGACACTTGATGCTTTTGCTAAAAAATCTCAGAAGGTATTAGACTCTGATACTCAGTATTTCTTAATCACTAAGAATCCTGTTGATATGGCTACAATCCTAGTAGATCAGGGATTCAAGTGTGGTATTGATACAGTTATTGTTGGTCCTTGTAATGACCGTGAAGGCGCTGTAAAGCTTGGTAATAACCAGTCTATTACTCAGGAAGAAGCAGATGCATTCGAAAGAATTTCTAAAGCAGGTTATAAAATCAAATTTGCCTTATTACCAGATGTATCAATTGGTACATGGGATGACTTCAAAGGTAAATTCGGTTATTAACAAATATTATATTTAAGGGAGAAAGAAATTATGGAAATTAGTTGGTTTCAAGCTGCCCTACTTGGTTTATTTGCTTGTTTATCAAGTATGCCAGGTCTAGGTGGTACTTCTATTGGTAACTATACATTAGGTAGACCTTTAGTTGGTGGTTTAGTTTGTGGTATTATCTTAGGCGATTTAAAGACAGGTATTCTTGTTGGTATCGCTATGCAGTTAGTTTATATCGCATTAGTTACTCCTGGTGGAACAGTATCTGCAGACGTTCGTGCTGTCAGCTACATTGGTATTCCACTTGCAATGATTGCGATTCATTCTTATGGTTTAAATCCTGCTTCAGTTAAAGCTCAGGGTCTTGCTACTTCATTTGGTACAATGGTTGGTACATTAGGTACAGTATTATTCTATGGAACAGCGACTATCAACTTAGCATGGCAGCATATTGGCTGGACTGCAGTTGAAAAAGGTGATTTCAAGAAATTATATACAGTTGACTGGGTACTTCCTTGGATCTCACATATCATTTGTTCATTCATTCCAACATTAATCATGTGTAAAATGGGTGCACCAATGGTTGAATTAATCAAGAACTACTTACCAATGGATGGTCTTGCTATGAAGACATTATTCACTGTTGGTTCATTATTACCATGTGTCGGAATTGCTATCTTATTAAAACAGATTGTAACTAAAGCAGTAGATTTCATCCCATTCTTCTTTGGTTTCACTTTAGCTGCTTCACTTGGCATTAACTTAGTATCTGCAACATTAGTTGCTGCATTATTCGCTTTAATCAATTACAAAATCAAAATGCTTTCTTTATCAAAACCAGCTGTTGTTGCTGCAGATGATTTAGATGATGATGACGAGGAGGATATCTAAAATGGAAAAGAAGATTTCAAAGAAAACTCTATCAAAATCATTCCATCATTGGTACTATGGTAACCTTACATGTTTCTCACAGGAACATATGCAGACTTTTGGTTATTTAACATCAATGTTACCAATTATCGAAGAGTTATATGACAAAAAAGAAGATCAGGCAAAAGCTTTAAAAACATATACAGCTTTCTTTAACACTGAACCTCAGTTAGGTACTGTTATCGTTGGTGTAACTGCTGGTCTTGAAGAAGCACGTGCAAACGGTGCTGAAGACGTAGATGATGAAACAATCAATGGTTTACGTGCTGGTTTAATGGGTCCAATCGCTGGTATTGGTGATTCATTAGTTGTTGGTACTGTTATTCCTATCTTATTAGGTATCGCTTTAGGTATGAGTACTGGAGGATCTCCTCTTGGTGCTATCTTCTATATCATCGTATGGAACTTATTCGCATACTTTGGTATGAAATTCTTATATTTCAAAGGTTATGAACTTGGTGGTAAAGCCGTAGACTTCTTAGTAGGTCCTCAGGGTGAAGCACTAAGAGAATCTATCACAATGTTAGGTGGTATCGTTATTGGTGCTGTTGCAGCTACTTGGGTAAGTATCAAAACTTCATTCACAATGACTGCAGCTGGTGCAACTAAACCTTTCTTAGAATTACAGAAAACATTAGATGGTGTTTATCCTGGATTCTTAACAGCAGTATTCGTTATTCTTTGCTGGTATCTATTATCTAAGAAGAAAATGTCTCCTATCAAAGTAATGTTATTACTTGTAGTCATTGCTTTTGTAGGTGTAGTCGTTGGATTCTTCAACCCTGGATTAAAATACTAATATAAAGGAGCGTTCTATCATGAATAAAGAGCTTAAATCACATTATGTAGAAGAAGTAAAATATCAAACTAAGATGCTTAACAACTTAAAGAGATGGCTAAAGTGTTCAATCATTTTTTCCTCATTATTCCTTGCGTTCATTTTATTTGAACCTACATCTCTTATAACAAGAATTGTAGGTATTGTTGGTATGATACTTTGTGTAATCATATCTGTGATCATTGGGCTTGGAATTAGAAATGGTAGAAACAACGTCAATAAGATATTAGATTTAATTCAATAATCCTATCAACTTATAAATTTAGTTATATGAGCATCACTGATTGTGATGCTCATTTTTTTGGAGGTAACAATATGTATCAATGTATATTAAGTGATATTGATGGTACATTACTTACAGATGACCATCATATGAGTCCTAAAACAAGAGACGCTATTAAATCTTTAGATATTCCTTTCTTACCTGTCTCTGCAAGAAGTCCAGAAGGTATATATCCAATATTGAAAGAGAATGATATTGTTTGTCCAATGATCTGTTTTAGTGGAGGACTCATCTTAAATGAAAAGGGACAGGTATTATATGAAAATGGGATGAACTATAAACAGACAGAAGAAGTCATTACTTTCATTAAAGAAAAGAAGTTTGATTGTACTATTAATATTTATGCATTACATGATTGGTTAGTTGAGGATAAAGATGATCCTCGAGTATTAAGAGAAGAACGTATAGTAAAAGCAGAAGCACAGAAAGGTACACTTTCTTCTTTAGATCCTTCTAGAAAAATACATAAGCTATTATGTATGTGTAATCCTCTTTATACAAAAGAGATAGAAAGAAACTTAAAAGACAGATTTCCTCATTGTTCTATTGCCTGCTCTTCAGATATCTTAATAGAAATCATGAATGAAGGAGTCACTAAAGCAGATGCCATTAATCATCTATGTGACTATTATTCTATTAATAAACAGGATATTGTCGCTTTTGGTGATAACTATAATGATAAAGAGATGTTAGAGAGTGTAGGAATGGGTATTGCGATGGGAAATGCGCCTGATGATATTAAAAATATCGCAAAAGACGTAACAAGTACCAATAATCAAGATGGCATTTTCAAAGCCTTACAGAAATTAAATATTATATAGAAGAAATCTCCGTCAAGTTGTAGTATAATGTAAGCAATTACGGAGGAATAATATATGAAAAGATTATTGAATTGTACAACAAGTGAAATGCTTGCAATGAATGGGGAAGAATTAAAACAGTCTATTCTTGCATGCGAAGGAAGAACTGTCATGACTGAAACAGTAGTGGCTATTCCACCATTATTAGGAGACTTAACGAATGCGGAACTTGCTGTTTCTTTTGGTAGCGATATGGTTCTTTTAAATGTATTTGATTGCAATAATCCAGTGATCAATGGTTTACCAGAATGTGATGAACCAGTTAAGAAGTTACAGGAATTAATTGGTAGACCAGTAGGATGTAACCTTGAACCAGTAGACTTAGATGCTGATATGCTTGAAGAAAGACAGACAATTGCATCTGGTAGACAGGCCACTGCTGAAACATTTAAGAAAGCACAGGAATTAGGATTCAACTTCATCTGTTTAACAGGTAATCCAGGTGTTGGTGTATCGAATCATTCTATTGCAGCTGCAATTAAGGAAGCTAAGAAATATTTCAAGGGCCTCATTATTGCCGGTAAGATGCATGGTGCAGGTGTTAATGAACCTGTTGTAGATTTAGAAGCAGTTAAGGAATTCATTGATGCAGGGGCTGATGTCATCTTAATGCCAGCTGTGAATACAGTACCAGGATTATCTGAAGCAACAGTGACTAAAGCATGTGAATATATTCATGCACATAACGCTTTAGCATTATCTGCAATTGGTACAAGCCAGGAAGGTGCAGATACTGAAACAGTCAGAGAAATCGCAATTGTGAATAAAAGATGTGGTGTAGACATTCAGCATATCGGTGATGCAGGATGGTGTGGTATGGCTTTACCTGAAAATATTATGACGTTAAGCGTTGCCATTAGAGGAAAAAGATGGACATATCACAAAATTGCTTCATCTGTAAACAGATAATTAGTAAGAATAGTATTTTTGATTGTATATAAATATTTAATTGTGCTATAATTCGTCGTAGGAGGATGATAATTAATGGATAAATTAACAATTAGAGATATTGATGTCGCAGGCAAGACAGTTCTTGTACGTGTAGATTTCAATGTACCAAGAGACAAAGACACAGGAGAAATTACAGACGATAACAGAGTTGTTGCTGCATTACCAACAATCAACTACTTATTAGATCACAACCCAAAGGCTGTTGTACTTTTCTCTCACTTAGGTAAGATCAAGAAGGAAGAAGACAAAGCTAAGAACGATATGGCTGTTGTTGCTCCTAAACTTGCTGAATTATTAGGAAGAGATGTTAAATTCGTAAACGCTACTCGCGGTGCTGAACTTGAAGAAGCAGTTAAGAACGCTGAAAACGGACAGGTTATCTTAGTTCAGAACACTCGTTATGAAGCTGGTGAAACTAAGAACGATCCTGAATTAGGTGCTTACTGGGCATCACTTGGTGATGTATTCGTAGAAGATGCATTCGGTTCAGTTCATAGAGCTCATGCTTCAACTGTAGGAATCGCTGCTCATTTACCAGCAGTTGCAGGTTTCTTAGTAGAAAAGGAAATCGCTTATATTGGTAAAGCTGTATCTGATCCAGAAAGACCTTTAGTAGCTATCTTAGGTGGTTCTAAAGTATCTTCTAAGATCGGTGTAATCGAAAACTTATTAAACATTGCTGATAAGATCATTATCGGTGGTGGTATGTGCTATACTTTCGCTAAAGCTCAGGGACATACAGTTGGTTCTTCATTAGTTGAAGAAGATAAGGTAGACTTAGCTAAGTCATTCATCGAAAAGGGTGGAGATAAGTTAATCCTTCCAATCGACTCTGTAGTAAGCAGTAAGTTTGGTGAAGATGGAGATATCAAGGTTGTTGGTGAAGATGTACCAGAAGGATACATGGGTCTTGATATTGGTCCTAAGACTGTTGAATTATTCGCAAAAGAACTTGAAGGTGCTAAGACAGTTATCTGGAATGGCCCTATGGGTGTATTCGAAATGCCTAAGTTCGCAGAAGGTACTAAAGCTGTATGTAGCATGTTAGCTAACCTTAAGGGTGCTAACACTATCATCGGTGGTGGTGACTCTGCAGCTGCTGTTAAGCAGTTAGGATTCGCTGATAAGGTATCTCATATTTCTACTGGTGGAGGAGCATCATTAGAATATATGGAAGGTAAAGTATTACCAGGTATCGCTGCTATCAACGATAAATAATTTTTCGAGGAGATATAATTTAAAATGAGAAAACCAATTATTGTAGGAAACTGGAAAATGAACCATGGCATCGCAGAAACAAAGGAATTTGTTGCTGCTGTTGATGGTAAAGTAACTGATAAAGCTGATTGGGGTATTGCTACTCCTTTCTTAGATTTAGCAACTGCTAAAGAAGGCGCAAAGAACTTAATCGTTGCTGCTGAAAACTGCCATTTCAAAGACAGTGGTGCTTATACTGGTGAAGTAAGCGTTGGAATGTTAAAAGAAATCGGTGTTGAATGGGTTATCTTAGGACATTCTGAAAGAAGACAGTACTTCGGTGAAACTGATGAAACTGTTAACTTAAAGATGCTTCAGGTATTAAACAACGGTATGACTCCAATCGTTTGTGTTGGTGAATCTTTAGAAGAATATGAAGCTGGAAAGACTCATGATGTAGTTAAGACTCAGGTTGTTGCTGCATTCAAGGATGTTACAGCTGAAGCTGCTGAAAGAGTAGTTATCGCTTATGAACCAATCTGGGCTATCGGAACTGGTAAGACTGCAACTAATGAAATCGCAGAAGACGTTTGTGGTTACATTAGAGGTGTAGTTGCTGAACTTTATGGTCAGGACGTTGCTGAAAAAGTAAGAATTCAGTACGGAGGATCTGTAAAGCCTGCTACATTAAAAGCTTTACTTGAACAGCCAAACATCGATGGTGCTTTAGTTGGTGGAGCATCATTACAGGTTGAATCATACGTAGCTATGATCGAAGCTTTAAACGACTAATTATTTAAGAGATGATTCCTTTGGAATCATCTTTTTTTGTGTATGAAACACAAATGAGTGGTATACTATAACTAACTCATTGAAAGGAGTAGTATTATGTCAGAAACAATGAAAGAACGTAAAGATATGGATCCACAATATATGTGGGATCTCTCAACACTTTTTAAAAATGATGAAGAATGGAATAACGCATTACCTGAACTTGATGAAATGATTAAGAAATTACCTGAATACCAGGGTAAACTCAATAATGCGAAAACAATCAGAGAATTCTTTGATTTTGATACACATTTAGGTAGAAAGTTATCTGATTTCTATTGTTATGCATCACTTAGAAATTGTGAAGATACAAGAGATAGTGATGCACAGGCAATGGAAGCAAAAGCTTATCAGGTCTATACAGCTTACGCAACCGCAATCAGCTTTGCTGAACCAGAAATCCTATCACTTGATGAAGACGTTTTAGAATCAATTGTACATTCAAATGATTTAAAACCATATGCATTTAATATGCAGAAGTTATTAGATCAGAAACCTCATGTATTAAGTGCAAAAGAAGAAGCACTTCTTGCCGCCTTTACAGAAACATTAGGGGCTCCTAGTAAGATTTCTGAAAGCTTACAGGATGCTGATATGACATTTGAATCAGTGACTGATTCAAATGGAGAAGTCCATGAACTCAACCAGTCTAACTATATTCTTTTACAGATGAGTGAAGACCGTACATTGAGATTAAATGCCTTTAAATCTTTCTATAAAGGATTCAAGCAGCATATTAATACCTTTGCCTCTACATATAATGCATGTATTAAAGAAGCAGTGGCAGAAGCACAGGTAAGACATTATGAGTCTTCACGCGCAATGAGCATGGCTTATGAACATGTACCTGGTGTTGTGTATGATAGTTTAGTTGATACAGTAAGAAAGTTCATGCCTGAAATGTATCGTTATGTACGTTTAAGAAAACAGATGCTTGGTTTAGATGAACTTCATTATTATGATGTTTATACACCTTTAGTTGCAGGATCATCTAAGTCATATACTTATGAAGAAGCACAGCAGATGGTATTAGATGCAGTAACGCCACTTGGTGAAGATTATGTCAATAGAGTAAAACAGGCTTATAAGGATAGATGGATTGATGTTTATCCTAATAATGGTAAACGTGGTGGTGCTTTCTCTAGTGGTACTTATGACTCTAATCCATACATCCTTACAAGCTTTACAGGCACATTAGATAGTGTCAGTACAATTGCCCATGAAATGGGTCATTCACAGCATACATGGCTTTCTAACCATACACAGACACCACAGAATGCAGACTATACACTCTTTGTGGCTGAAGTCGCTTCTACAGTCAATGAAAACTTACTTGTAGAACAGTTATTACAGAAGACAACAGAACCTAAAGAACGTTTGGCTTTATTAAACCACTATCTAGAAGGTTTCAAGGGAACAGTTTATCGTCAGACAATGTTTGCAGAATTTGAAAGAGATGCACATGCCATGGCTGAAAGAGGAGAAGCCATCACTGCAGCAAGCATGAATACATTATATAAGAACTTGATCAAAGATTATTTTGGTGAAGATCTCGTCATTGATGATGAAGTACAGTATGAATGGGCTAGAATTCCTCATTTCTATAGACCATTCTATGTATATAAGTATGCAACAAGTTATTGTGCAGCCGTTGCGCTAAGTGAAGCAATTCTTAATAATGAAGATGGTGCAGTAAAGAAATACTTAGAATTCTTATCAATGGGTGGTAGTGCTTATCCATTAGATGAATTAAAGCATGCAGGTGTAGATTTTAGTACACCAGAACCAGTATCTAGAGCTTTAACTAAGTTCAGTCAGATTCTAGATGATGTAGAAGAAACATTAAAGAAACTATAAGAATGAGAGATTAGTATGAATTTAAAAACAAAAAAAGTAATTTTTTCAATTTTATTGATCATATTAGTTCTAGGATTAATAGGATTGTATTCTTACTATAATTTTTAATATGACGTGAGCAAGAAGTCATAGGACAACTCTTAGGGTTTGTTCTCAGACTGTTAACACTTAGTTTGTCAACAGTCTGAGAACAGCTCTGAAAAGAGTTGTTCTTTTTTTACTGAACTGAACTATGTTATAATGTCAAAAGATAAGAAGAACATTATGTTGACAGGAGGAATCACTAATCCTTTAGATGTCATAGAACAATTCACTTATTTTATGTAAATCAGCTTCTATAGGTAGGAAAGTAGGGGGAAGTTAATAGATATTAATATAGAAGATGTAGATTTTGAGAATAGGAAATGTCTTGTGAGTACTAAGGAAAAATCTGTTTCTTTTGATGCAAGAACAAAAATTCACTTAAAGACTAGTGGTGTAAAGATAAGTTTAGAAAACAGTAGCTACTAGAACTATAGGTAGGGAATGCCTATTGAACAGGTACGGAACTTATTAGGACATTCTCAGATGGACACAACTATGCATTATGTAACGGTTAATCAGAATAATGTAAAAGAGTCTCATAGAAAGTATATGACTTAAAGAAAGAATGGTTACTAATGGAATTGTTTCATGGAAGTAGTGTGATTGTAGATCAACCAAAAATTATTACAGATGGTTTTTATAAAGATTTTGGGTACGGCTTTTACTGTACAAATTTAGAAAAACAAGCTAAACGTTGGGCATTGACTAAAAAGCATGGGCATGTTGTGAATGTATATAGCTACACTAAGGATGATTCATTAAATACATTAGTATTTAATGAAATGTCGGATGAATGGTTAGATTTTGTAGTGGATTGTAGAAGAGGTAAGACACATAATTATGATTGTGTAGAAGGTCCTATGGCAGATGATACTATTTGGAATTATGTGGATGATTTTGTGCGAGGGTTAATTACTAGAGAAGCATTTTGGGAACTAGTAAAGTTCAAGTATCCTACACATCAGATTGTATTTTGTACAGAAGAATCTTTGAAACAACTTTGTTTTGAAAGGAGTTATTCACTATGATTAATAAATACTTTGAAGATGAAGAGATAACTGAAAATGATTTATTGTTTATGTGTTTTATAATTGAGCTTGTAGCACGTAAAATACATCAAAGAAATAAGTATGTGGTCAATACTATAGGTTATGATAACTTGTATCATTTGATTAGTGTTGCAAGTGTACTACATTGTGAGAATCCAGATAAAGTTGCAGATGATTGGATCAAAGATTATGGATTAAAACAAGGTAAATTTAATATAGAAGATGTAGATAGTGAGTTATGTGCTATTATTCCGACAGCTATGGATATGGGAAAGGTTTATTCACGTCTTATTGTAGACACTTCAGTATCTAATGAAGATTATGTATCAGGTATTATTCGCGTTTATAACGATGAAATCTGTAATACTATTGATAGTTATACAAATGGTGCTTTTTATGAACCTTCTTATGTGATTGCTAGAGCATATAAAGAAGGAGAGTTTTAAAAGGGGTTTAATTTGTTTTTTGGATAAGCAATATAAATATGGGGTCAATTTTGATATTAAAATTTGACTCCATATTTTTCTTCTCTTTCTTTTATAAAGTCCTCAAACTCTATAAGTTTGAAGTCTTCATTCTTTTTTCTTTCTTCGTATGCGATTGTAGTTTTGAAATCCTCTAACTCTTCATCAGTAAAGTAATTATAAGACACTCCATTAAGAATAATCTTTCTGTTTTCTATATCACATCATTCCTTGGTATTAGTATAATATAATTCTGTTTAAAACCATATGAAATGCTGTGAATAGCCTTTTTTCTCTAGAAAATGTTTCCATGAGAACAGCGAAGAAATGATTCATAGTAGATTTGGAAATATCATTAGAGCAAAAGGACAGCTGATGGTGGGAGAACAGTATTTTCAATTTGGATGTAGATACAGCATTACAGGACTTGATTCCAAGAGCATGAGTAAGATGGTATTTATTGGAGATGGATTAAGTAAGAAAGCTATTTACGAAAACTTTGTTAAAACTGATAAGTATAAGAAGATTAAATATAAAACACGAAATAATTTGGTTTAGATAGATTGGAAGAGTAACCTTCCAATTTTTTATTATAAAGAAAACCATACGCTATGCGTATGGTCCAAAAAAACTTTCAGAGATGGTGAGAAAAAAACCTCCAATGATATAATAAAAGTGGCTGGCAACCGCAAGAATTATAATCAAAGGAGGACTCTCAATGAGAGATGATAATACCTTATCACACACAACGTATAATTGCAAATATCACATAGTCATTATACCAAAGTACAGAAGAATGGTAATATACAGAAAATTAAGAAAAGATATAGGCGCTATTCTCAGAGCAGTAGCAGAAAGAAAACCAGGAGTTGTAATTCATGAGGCTGAGGCATGTCCTGATCATATACATATGTTGATGACGATACCACCAAAATATAGCGTATCGTCTTTCATGGGTTATCTGAAAAGCAAATCAACACTGATGATTTTTGACAGACATGCAAATATGAAATATAAATATGGTAACAGAAAATTCTGGGCGAAAGGATATTATTGTGTGACAGTAGGACACAATGAAGAAGCTGTAAAACGATATATAAGAAATCAATTACAGGAAGATAGACTTTCGGACCAGATGAGCATGAAGGAGTTTATTGATCCTTTTACAGGAGATAAAATTAAATAAAAAAACCCCTTTTAGGGGTTATAGGTAAACGTGTTGTGGTTGTCAGTCTTCAGTAGTCGAAGGACTCGCACAACGACATGCCCTTACAGGGCGGGTTCATACCACTGATTTTATCAGTGGTTATGATTTTAATCACTGGACTATTATTGAAAATAAAGAACAGTTTAAATGACATTTGTCATATAACAATGTTACATATCGCACATCACTAATCAAACTAATAATTATACAATAGATGTGTAAGCGATTTCTAAGAAAGGGAAGGAAAATATGATAAAGAAATTATTCAGTTTTTTATTAGTTTTTTCATTATGTTTTGCAAATCTAACGTTTGTAAATGCATCTAATATGCTGGATGAAAAAACTAGTGTTCCTAATGGAACATTTGAAAGAAAAGTAGAAGCAAAAGAGTTACATGATTTTGTTTCTAAGAGTAATGGTGAAGTTACATCAAATGAAGATGGTATAGTGTTGAGTAAAAAAGTTGATGCTGATCATCATGCTTTATTAAATAAAGGAGATAAATACAGAAGCTTTATTTATGAAGGAGATGTAAAACTTATTGATGGAATTAGTGCAGGATTGATGGTAGGCGTTGCAGATCAGGAAAATGTCACTAATTCGTGGTATGCAATTAATTTTAATACTGAAGAGACACAAAATCGAGCTCGATTATTTAAAGTAGAAAATGATGTTACAAATTACGCTTACATAACTAGTGATGAAGCCAGTTTGATTGATTTTAGTAATACAGTTCATATGTATATTGAATTTGATGAAATGGGTAATTATGTTTTTAAGTTATCAAATAATGCTAAAAATGAAGTTATTAGAACTGGTAAAATTGATAATTGGAATGGGGGATATATTGGGTTATTAACATTTAATAGTAGTGCTATATTTAGTAATATTAAAATTACAGATACAAGTAATTCTGATAATTTAAAGACAAACTTAGATGGTATTAAAGAAAATGATAACTATCAAATTAGTGATATTGGAATTACAGGAAAATCTAATGGTGCAAATGATGCGTTTTTGTTAAGTGAAACAGATGGAGATAATTTTGTTTATGAAGCAGATGTTAAGTTTAATGAACGTCGTGGTGCAGCATCATTAGTGTTTAGAGCAAGTGAAGATTTAAATAATAAAAGTATGTATGTAGCAAATATTAATGGTGCTAGTGGAGAAGTAAGATTATTTAAATTTGGACAAGATGATAATTATGATTTGGCTAGATCAAGGCTTCTCAGTAACCACTCACTATTCCTCATAAAATCCATAATCTTCTAACCACTAAAAAAGCAGCCTTAGCTGCTAATCACCACTACCTAACATATCTCTCAATTCTTTAAAAGTGTCCTCCATAGGTGCTACTCTATCATCTCTAACATCCTCTCCAGACTTCTCAAGTAATTCCAATAATTCATTCATTTCATTATGTTTAATTGAATCCATAAAATCACCTCCATAGAATATAACTAAAGTATACCATTCTCTAAGTTAAATAGATAATGTAACCACAATTATTCCCAATAAAGTTCTTTTTTAGGATATAATAGAAACATAAAGGAGATGATACTGTTGAACTTTACTTTTTTAAAAAACAAAACAGAATTCCAGGACTTTGCTTCTACATGTATAGAAGCAGAAAAAGGATTAATGGTATCACCTGCTAACTGTGCAATACTTACAAGACGTGCATTAGAACAAGCAGTACATTACATGTATAAGAATGACATAGACTTACAGATGCCTTATAGAGATAATCTAAGTGCTTTAGTCAATGAATATACATTTAAACAAATTATTCCAACAGAAATCTATGAAGGAATTAGATACGTTATTACTTTAGGAAATTTTGCAGTACATACAAGTAGAAAAGTAAAAAGAGAAGAAGCGGTTCTTGCTTTAAATAATCTCTATAGACTTGTTAACTGGATGAACTATTCTTATGGAATGGATTATCAACAACAATTACCTGAATTTGATCCTACTAAGTTACCTGATCAAACACATATGTTTGTGAATAAAGATCTAAAAGAACAGGTAAGAGATATTCTTAATAAACAGAAAGAAAAAGAAGAAAAACAAAAAGAAGAACTTGCTCGATTAGTTGCTGAAAATGAGGAATTAAGAAGACAAGGGGCAGCTAAGAGAAAAGAAGATAAAGCTGTTAAATATGTTGATGTGAATAAGATTCCTGAATGGAGGACAAGACAGCTTTATATTAATTTAATGCTGAAGGAAGCAGGATGGGATTTTGATACAAATGTAGAGGAAGAATATCCTGTTCATCATATGCCAACAGATTCAAAAGAAGGTTTTGTTGATTATATATTGCGTGGAAGAACAGGAAAGATTATTGCTGTTATAGAAGCAAAGAAAACAAGTGTAGATCCTCGTGTAGGACGTAACCAGGCAAAACTTTATGCAGACTGTATTGAACAAGAATACGGGTTAAGACCTGTTATATTCTATACAAATGGTTTTGAAACATTTATCTGGGATGACATGATGTATCCAGATAGAAGGGTTTCTTCTATCTTCTCACAGGATGAAATACAGTTACTTATAGATAGAAGAGATACGCGTAGAAGTATTGCTAAACCTGTTATACAAGATGCCATCACAAACCGTTATTATCAGAAAGAAGCCATTGTAAGAACATGTGAAGACTTTGAAAAGGGAAGTCGTAAAGCATTACTTGTCATGGCAACAGGAAGTGGTAAAACACGTGTAGCGATTAGTTTAGTAGATGTATTGACTAAAGCAGATTGGGCAAAGAATATACTATTCCTTGCCGATCGTACTGCACTAGTGAATCAGGCAAAGAAGAACTTTGTAAACCTTCTTCCTTCCCTGACTACTTGTAATCTATGTGAAAACAAAGAAGACCCAGAAGTATCAAGAATGATCTTTAGTACATATCCTACAATGATGAATGCGATCGATGAAACAAGAAGTAAAGATGGTAATCGTTTATTCACACCAGGACACTTTGATCTCATTATTCTTGATGAAAGCCATCGTAGTATTTACAACAAATATAAAGATATATTTGATTACTTTGATGCTTTACTCGTAGGTTTAACCGCAACACCTAAAGATAGTATAGGGGCTAATACATATTCTATATTTGATTTAGAAACAGGTGTCCCTACATATGCTTATGAATATGAAACAGCTGTCAAAGATAAATATTTAGTCAGCTACCATTCTTATGAAACTAAAATGAAGTTTCTAGAGGAAGGTATTCACTATGATGAGTTATCAGATGAAGAGAAGAAAGAATTTGAAGAACACTTCTCTAATACTGATACAATCACTTCAAGTGAAATGAATAAGTTTGTTTTTAATATTAATACTATTGATACTGTGATCAGAGATTTGATGGAACATGGTATTAAAATTGAAGGAGGAGATAAGATAGGAAAAAGCATTATCTTCGCTGCCAATCAAAATCATGCCAATAAGATTAAAGAGAGATTCGATATACTCTATCCTGAATATAAGGGGAAGATTGCTGAAGTGATTACATTTAATACAAAATTTGTACAAAATGCGATAGATCGATTCAGTAAAACAGACAGTTACCCTCAAATAGCTATTAGTGTAGATATGCTAGATACAGGTATAGATGTACCAGATATCGTTAATCTTGTATTCTTTAAGAAAGTAAGAAGTAAAGCAAAATTCTGGCAGATGATTGGAAGAGGAACAAGACTAAGAACAGACTTGTTTGGTCCAGGAGATGACAAGAAAGGATTCTTGATATTTGATTACCTAGGAAATATGGATTACTTCAGAGTAGACCAGCGTCCTGAAAAATCAGGTATTATAGAATCACTCTCTCAACGTATCTATAAGTTACGTGTTGATATTCTTTATGCACTCGAACAAAATGCATCCGATCAGGATTATGTAGATGAAATCAATAAACAGATCAAAGAAATGTCAGGTTATATTCAATCACTCAATGAAGACAGCTTTAATGTAAAGATGCATTTGAAATATGTGCATCAATATAAGAATCCAGATAACTGGATTAACCTGAATGAAATGGATACACATTATATTAAAGATGAATTGTCTTCTCTTGTTGTGATTCATGATGAAGATAAACGTGCAAAGTTCTTTGATAGACAGATGTATATGATTGAAATGGCTTATCTCAATCATTATGATGCAAGTCAGGTAATTAATAAGGTTATTATGATGGCTGATGAATTGTATAAAAAACAAACAACACCTGATATTGCAGATAATGCGGAATATCTGAAATGTGCCAAAGATCCTGATTACTGGAAGACAGCTAATTATTTTGATCTAGAAGTACTACGTGAGAAGATTAGAGGACTTATCAAGTACTTAACAATTGATGGACCGGTAAACCCAGTAGATACACATTTTGAAGATGAAATCATTGAAACAAAGATGAATGATGCTTTCTATAATGATGAAGGCTTAGAGAACTATAAAGAGAAAGTACAGCATTATTTAAAAGCACATGAAGATGATGAAGCTATCTATAAGCTCAGACATAATCAAGTCATTACACCGGATGAAATGAAACATCTAGAAAACTTATTATGGATAGACCTGGGAAGTAAAGACGATTATCGATTACATTTTGGTGATACACCTATCACAAGGTTAATTAGAAAGATAGTAGGATTAGACAGACAAGCAGCTATGGCTGAGTTCTCACGTTTCTTAGATGATCAGAGCTTGAATTCTAGACAGATTCACTTTGTAGAATTATTAGTAGATTATATTGTGAAGAATGGTTTCATTGAAGACAAGAAGGTCTTGTTACAGGATCCTTTCAAGTCAATTGGTAGTATGAGTGCCTTATTTAAGGATAAGATGAATATTGCAAGAGAGATATTAAAAACTGTAGATACGTTTAGTGAAAGACTTTAAAAGAAAACGTTCACAATTTTGAGAGTATTCTATCACTATAAAAAATAATTATAATTTAAATTTTTGATAAAAACTAAGTACAAAATAGCACAATCGGATATCCCTAAACTGCAAACGTTTTCAGTAAATGCATTTTATAAATTGTGTAAATTTTCACAAAAGTATGCTTGTTTTTTCACAAGAACTCATGTATAGTGAACTTACAAAATATGAAAAAGAAATATTTTGGTCAATGGAGGATATAAAAATGGCTGATAAGAAAGTCGAAAAGAAAGTTGAAGAATGGACAGAAGAAAAGACTGATGCTTGCATTGATGAGTTAGTTAATAACGCATTAACAGCATTAGATGAATTCGAAGGTTTTGACCAGGAAACTGTTGACTACATCGTAGCAAAGATGTCAGTTGCTGGTCTTGATAAACACGGTGTTCTTGCAGAAGCTGCAGTAAAAGAAACTGGCCGTGGTGTATTTGAAGACAAAGCTGTTAAGAACTTATTCGCTTGTGAATATGTTACTAACAACATGCGTCATACAAAGACTGTAGGTATTATTAATGAAGATCCACTTACTGGTATCACTGAAATCGCTGAACCAGTTGGTGTTGTTTGTGGTATCGTTCCAGTAACAAACCCAACTTCTACAGTTATCTTTAAGTCTTTAATCGCTATGAAGACTAGAAACCCAATCATCTTCTCATTCCACCCAGGTGCTCATGACTGTTCAGTTATGGCTGCTAAGGTAATGTTAGATGCTGCTGTAAAAGCTGGTGCTCCTAAGAACGTAATCCAGTGGTTACCAATGAAATCTATGTATGCAACTAATGCATTAATGAATCATCCAGGTGTTGCTACTATCTTAGCTACTGGTGGTAACGCAATGGTTAAGGCTGCTTACTCTTGTGGTAAACCTGCTTTAGGTGTAGGTGCTGGTAACGTTCCTGCATATGTAGAAAAATCTTGTAAAATTAAAATGGCAGCAAATGATATTTATTTATCAAAATCATTCGATAATGGTATGATTTGTGCATCTGAACAGGTTGTTGTTGTAGATCACGAAATCTATGATGAATTCAAGAAAGAACTTGGTCGTTATCATGTACATTTCTGTAATGCTGAAGAAAAGAAGAAACTTGAACAGTTCATGTTCGGTGCAACAGCATACAGTGAAAACGTAAATGAAGCTAGATTAAACAGCATCGTTCCAGGTAAGAACGCTACTTGGATCGCTGAACAGGCTGGTTTCAAAGTACCTGATGATGTTCAGATCTTAGTTTGTGAAGTTAAGGAAATCGGTCCTAACGAACCAATGACTAGAGAAAAGCTTTCTCCAGTATTAGGTATGATCAAAGCAAACTCTACTGAAGATGGTATTGAAAAGGCTGCTCAGACTGTTGAATTCAACGGTTTAGGACATTCAGCTGCAATCCATACTACTAATCATGAAATTTCTAAAGCATTTGGTAAGAGAATCAAAGCTATCCGTATTATTGAAAACGCTCCATCTACATTCGGTGGTATCGGTTCAGTATACAATGCATTCTTACCTTCATTAACACTTGGTTGTGGTTCTTATGGTCATAACTCAGTATCAAACAACGTAAGTGCTATTAACTTACTAAATATTAAGAGAATAGGGAGACGTAACAACAATATGCAATGGGTTAAACTTCCTCCAAAGATTTATTTCGAAAGAAATTCAATCAGATATCTTAGAGATATGAAGGAAATGAAGAAAGCAATGATCGTTACAGACAGAGGTATGTATGACCTTGGTTATGTAGGAAAGATCGAAGATGTTATCAGAAGAAGACGTAACAAAGTAGACGTTGACTTATTCATCGACGTTGAACCAGATCCATCTTTAGATATGACTCTTAAGGGTCTTGAAATCATGAAGAGCTTCCAGCCTGATACAATCATCGCTATCGGTGGTGGATCTTCAATGGATGCTGCTAAAGTTATGTGGTTAATGTATGAACATCCAGAAGTTAACTTCGACGACATCAAGCAGAAATTCATGGATATCAGAAAGAGAGCATTCAAGTTCCCAGAACTTGGTAAGAAAGCTAAGTTAGTATGTATCCCAACTACTTCAGGTACAGGTTCAGAAGTAACTCCATTCGCAGTTATCACTGATACTAAGGAAAACAAGAAATATCCATTAACTGACTACGCTTTAACTCCAACAATCGCAATTGTTGACCCTGAATTCGCTATGTCTATGCCACCAAGAATCGCTGCTGATACTGGTATCGACGTATTAACTCATGCTATTGAAGCATATGTTTCAATCTTGGCTTCTGATTTCACTGATGGTTGGGCTAAACAGGCAGTTAAGTTAGTATTCGAAAACCTTGAAAAGTCAGTACTTGAAGGTGATCCTGATGCTAGAATTAAGATGCATAACGCTGCATCAATCGCAGGTATGGCATTCGCTAACGCATTCTTAGGAATGAACCACTCATTAGCTCATAAGATCGGTGGAGAATGGCATATTCCTCATGGACGTACTAACGGTATGTTATTACCACATGTAATCAGATACAATGGTACAGTTCCAACTAAGTTAAACATCTGGCCAAAGATCGAAGACTATAAGGCAGATAAGAAATATAGAGAATTAGCAGAATTAATCGGCTTACATCCAAAGACTGATGCAGAAGGTGTTGAAATGTTCGCACAGGCTGTTGAAAAGTTATGGGTAAAAGTTGGTGGTGCTGTAAACGTTAAGTCACAGAACATCAGCAAAGCTGATTGGGAAGAATCAGTACATAGAATCGCTATGAACGCATACGAAGACCAGTGTACTCCTGCTAACCCAAGAATGCCTATGGTTAAAGATATGGAAACTATCCTAGAAACAATCTATGATTACGAATCTCCATTCGCTAAGAAATAATTCTTAAAACCATTTAGAGGAAAGCCTTACGGCTCTCCTCTTTTTTGTGTTAAATTATGTTAAATAATAACGGTTGTTGACTCATTATAATAAAATGACTACAATGGTCTGTCGGAGGACACTGTCATGAAACATAAACGTTTTTTATTCTTACTTACTGCAGCTGTCGCTTTCATTATTCAATTAATAGATATCATTTCTTATACAATCAAGTTTTCTATTACACAGACATTTGTACTTGTTATTATTCAGATGATTGGTTTAGTAGGTTATGCCTATGATGCTAGAAATGTCGTTAAAAATAAAAGACGAATGTTTTACATACTGCATAGTATCGCATTCATCATCTACCTTATAAATCTTACTTATCAGCTGTTCCTTAACCCAGCATTAAGACATGTCAAAGCATTCAGTAGTGTGAATATCAGTCCATTAAAGACAATACTTCTTTATTACACAGCTTATGAAAGACATACATTACCTATTAAGAATATTATTCTGAATATGATTGGGAATGTCATGTTGTTCATGCCTTTTGGTTATTTTATATATGTTCTATTCAAACCAATGCGTTTATTTCTACCTTATTTCCTCTTTTTCTTATTTATGATTATAGGAGTAGAAGTTATTCAATATATTTGGAAGGTTGGATCAGCAGATATAGATGATATCATTCTGAATATGAGCGGCGTACTGATTCTATATATTGTATTGAAAATCCCATTCATTAAAAAATTATTCTAAAATCAAAAAATCACAAGTATTACACATCTTTTCTGTTACAATAATTGTATAAGAAAGAGGTGAATCTTGTGCTTTTTATTTTTCTACTATTGTTGTTCTTATATTTGTTCCTTACAAAATACTACATCACTGAAGATGTGATCGTAAAAGAAGTCCTTGAAGATAAGATCATATTTGAATCTGAGCTAGGAAAAGAAATTACACTCAAAGTAACAAAACCTCATGAATATCTAGAAGGACAAAAGGGACAAGTCTCATTCCATGGAGAAAGAATCGTATCATTTCAAAAAGCAGCCTAGAAGGGCTGCTTTTTGATTAGATGACGTTAAAGTGTTTTAAGGCATTGTAGATGCCATCATCTTCAATATCAGTTGTAATATACGTTACATAATCAAATAGAACAGGATTAGAATTGCCCATAGCTACTGATTCCTTAGTATAAGTCAACATAGGTAAATCATTTGTAGAATCACCAATAGAAATACAATCATCAATAGAAGCACCAATGAGATCAATAAATGTTTGAATACCTGTTGCTTTAGAACAATCTTTAGGAACTACTTCAATGAAGTCTTCAGCGCGCTGGATATATTCTAAATCATTTTTAAATGCATCCTTAAATGCTTCGATATCATCTTCTGGTGTATACCATGCAGTGAACTTATCAAAATTAGGTTCATCATCTTTATAATATACAGGAACATTTACTTTAATATCACTATAACGTTCTTTGATTTCCTGAACTGTCTTTGTTTTGATTGTTTCAGGGAAATAAATAGATTCAGGACCTTCTAATACGGCATCAATATCTAATTCAACAGCTTTATTCACAATTCCTTTCTTTAATTCTGAAGGAAGTTTAGCATGATAGATTTCTTTACCATGATAGTAGATATTAGTTCCACAACCACAGATATAACCATCTAATCCTAATTCTTTAATTACATCTTCTATAATACAAATAGTACGTCCTGTATTCACCATCAGGATATGTCCATTATCCTGAGCTAGTTTAATTGCTTTCTTTGTGCTTTCAGGAACAGTAAAGTCTGTTTCTGTAGATAAAGTACCATCAATATCAAAAAATATAACTCTTCTACTCATAAAAATTCTCCTTGTTTTAAAAACTAAACCACAAAAAATTACATCTGTCAACTCCCTCTCAATTCTTGAAAATACCACATGATAGCGCATTGATTTACTATCAAGCGACATTGAATAGAAACATAATATGTGATAAGATTAAATAAGATTCAGAAAGGATTGAGAATATGTATAAGATTGTAAAAAAAGAAGTACTTAATGACGTTGTACAGCTAATGGAAGTACATGCGCCAATGGTTGCAAGAAAATGTGAACCAGGGCAGTTTATTATTTTACGTGTAGGAGAAGATGGAGAAAGAATCCCTCTTACAATTGCTGATTATGATAGAGAAAAAGAAACAATCACAATAATTTATCAGATTGTAGGTTACTCTACTAAACAGCTTGCTAAGTTAGAAGAAGGAGACTATATCACTGACTTCGTAGGTCCTCTTGGTGTCCCTACTCATCTTGAAAAAAAGGATCACGTAATCGGTGTAGCTGGTGGTGTGGGTAGTGCACCATTATTCCCACAGTTAAGAAAACTAGCAGAACTTGGTACTAAGGTTGATGTGATCATTGGTGGACGTGAAGAACAGTATGTATTATGGGCAGATCGTTTTAAAGAATTTTGTGATAATGTATATATCGCAACAAATGATGGCTCTGTAGGTACAAAAGGGTTTGTTACTGATGTATTAACTGATTTACTTGATAAGGGTGAAAAGTATGATGAAGTTATTGCAATTGGACCAGTTGTAATGATGAAGGCAGTTGTTGGAGTAACTAAGCCTAGAGATATTAAGACAATGGTTTCACTTAACCCAATCATGATTGATGGTACAGGTATGTGTGGATGCTGCCGTGTTACTGTTGATGGTAAGATCAAGTTTGCCTGTGTTGATGGACCAGACTTCGATGGTTTAAATGTTGACTTTGATGAATTAATGGCAAGACAGAGAATGTTCAAGGAAGAAGAACATCTTGTTGACAGCAATGCAGACCGTATGTGTAACTTAATGAAGGGGGTTAAATAATATGCCTAATATGTCAAATGTAAAGGTAGAAATGCCTTCTCAGGAACCTGAAATTCGTGCAACTAACTTTAAAGAAGTTGCTTTAGGATATACTAAAGAAATGGCTCAGGAAGAAGCAGCTCGTTGCCTAAACTGTAAAAAGCCTCGCTGTGTGGATGGATGTCCAGTAAATGTACCTATCCCTCATTTTATTCAGGAAGTAGTGAATGGTGATTTTGAAAAAGCTTATGAAATCATCACTACAGAAAATGCTTTGCCTGCAATCTGTGGTCGTGTATGTCCACAGGAAAACCAGTGTGAAGGTAAATGTATTAGAGGTATCAAGGGTGAATCAGTTGCCATTGGTAGACTTGAAAGATTCGTTGCTGATTACCATAGAGATCATGGTAAACCAACTGAAATTAAGATTGAAAAGAACGGCAAGAAAGTTGCTATTGTAGGTTCAGGACCTTCAGGTATTTCTTGTGCCGGTGAACTTGCTAAACGTGGTTATGATGTGACTGTATTTGAAGCATTACATAAAACGGGTGGTGTATTATCTTATGGTATCCCAGAATTCCGTTTACCAAAAGATTTAGTACAGGCTGAAATTGATGGTGTTGCAGACTTAGGTGTTAAGTTTGAAACAAACGTTGTAGTTGGTCGTTCTATCACAATTGATGAGTTACAGGAAAGTGGCTATGATGCTGTATTCGTAGGTGCTGGTGCTGGTTTACCTCGTTTCCAGGGTATCCCAGGTGAAAACCTTGATGGCGTTTATGCTGCAAACGAATTCTTAACTCGTGTTAACTTAATGAAGGGTTATGAATTCCCTAAACATCCTACTCCAGTTAAAGTAGCTGATACAGTATGTGTTGTAGGTGCTGGTAACGTAGCTATGGATGCTGCAAGAACTGCTAAGAGACTTGGTGCTAAGAACGTATATATCGTATATCGTCGTAGTGATGCTGAAATTCCTGCACGTGCTGAAGAAGTACATCATGCTAAGGAAGAAGGTATTATCTTCAAGTTATTAACTAATCCAGTTGCTGTTCATGGTGACAATGGTTCAGTTAAATCTCTTGAATGTGTAGAAATGGAATTAGGAGAACCAGATGCATCTGGTAGAAGAAGACCAATTGCAAAAGAAGGTACTAACTTTACTATTGATTGTGGTACAGTTGTTATCGCAATCGGTCAGTCTCCAAACCCATTAATTAGACAGACTACTCCTGGTCTTGATTGCCAGAAGTGGGGTGGTATCATTGTTGAAGAAGAAACTAACCATACATCTAAAGAAGGCGTATGGGCTGGTGGTGACGTTGTAACTGGTGCTGCTACTGTAATTCTTGCTATGGGTGCTGGTAAAAAAGCAGCTAAAGCTATTGATGAAAAATTAAGTGGTGAATAAATGTATTGTACACGATGTGGTAAAGAATTGGAGGAAGATGCAAAGTTCTGTCCTAATTGTGGAGAACCTGTGAGATTAGAAAATAGAACAGACTACACAAATATGGAAGACTATGCTTCTAGTAATGGCTATACGAGTCCTTATTATGAAGAAGATCGTGCCTCTGTTGGATTATGTATCATTTCATTCCTATTCCCTTTTATGGGTGTTATCTTCTTCTTCATGAAAAGAAGAACGACTCCTAATAAAGCAAAGGCATGCTTGATTACAGGAATCGTTAGCTTTGTATTGAATTTTATTGCAACTTATGCATTATTATTAAACACAGGAATCAGAATCTTTTGATTCCTGTGTTTTTCATACTTGTAAAGTAACAGTTTGATTTAGTAAAATAGAGGAATGGAGGTGTTACTCATGCCAAAAGGGATTTCAATCATGTCACAATTATTAAGCGTTGTGAATTATGGTGATGGTAAAGAAGTAAATGTGGATATCGCTAAGACAATATTACAGAATTATAATAAGATTCCAGAACTCACTATTTTTGATTTAGCTGATTTGTGCTACGTCTCTTCTTCATCTATTACAAGATTTGTGAGAACACTGGGATATGATAGCTATAAAGAATTCAAGAGTGATATAGGTCATACTTTGACAATTGATGTAGATTACTCTAAGCGCATCAATATGGCAAGTGCTGAAGACTTAAAGCCCATTTATCAAAGATATACTGAAAATGTTATAGAGAATATACAATTCACTTTTGAACATATTGATTATCGTCAATTAAATAGAGTATGTGAAATGATCTATCAGGCGAAGGAAATTGCTTTATTTGGTTTAGAATATGCCAATTATGTAGGTATTCATTTCCAAAATAAGATGGCAAGTTTAAATCGTTTAATTCAATTAGGTGTCTCTGATGAAAAACAATTAGAACTTGCGAAAAGACTTGCACCACATTCTCTTGTTTTCATTATCTCTTTAGAAGGAAGTTTCTTTTATCGTAATACAGAGATTATTGATATATTGACAGAAAAAGAATGCAAGATTGTGGCTATATCTATGATTACAGTTGGTAAACTTATTAGTGCATGTGATGAAGTCATCTTATGTAATAAGACAAATAGTAATACTGAAGGGCGCATTACTTTGATGTACACCATTGAGTTGATTATCATTTACTACTATATTAACTACTCACATATATAAAAAATTTCATAAACTGAAATTATGCTGGAGAATATGATATCTTCAGCATTTTTTTGACGAAAAAAATGAGTTCACTTTGTATTAAGATATCTGTGGGAGGAAAAAGAATATGAAAAACAAAGAATTTCCTAAAGATTTCTTATGGGGCGCTTCAACAAGTGCCTTTCAGGTAGAAGGCGGTTTTAATGAAGAAAGAGGTATAGCAAATAGTGATATGCGCCATATACCAGATGGTTTGGCAGACTATAAAACAGCCTCGGATCATTATCACCATGTAAAAGAAGATGTGCAATTGATGAAAGAACTGGGGATGAAAGTCTATCGCTTTTCATTCTTTTGGTCAAGAATCATGCCAGATGGTGAAAATGTCAGTCAGAAAGGATTGGATTTCTATCATGAACTCATTGATGCACTTCTTGAAAATGGAATTCAGCCGTTTCCAACACTTTATCATTTTGAAATGCCTTATGCATTGATTGAAAAGTATGGAGGATGGAAGAGTAGAAAATGTGTGGATGCATATGTAAAATATGCCAGAATTTGTTTTAAAGAATTTGGATCAAAGGTTAAAATGTGGGCAACTATCAATGAACAGATGTGTGCTACGGCACCTGATGATATGAATATGAATCTTGAAAAAGATCCACATTTAAGACAAAAGAATCTATATCAGATGTCATATCATATGACTTTAGCTGAAAAAATTGCAACAAGTTATTTTAAAGAAATGGTTCCTGATGGAAAAATTGGTCATGTAGTTGCGATGCAGGTGATTTATCCAGCAACGTCTGCACCAGAAGATGTGCTTGCTGCAAAGAATGCAGAGGATGAAGTGCAGTGGAGTTTCCTTGATTTATCTATTAAGGGGCATTACTCTTATCACTTTACAAAATATTTGAAGGATAGAGATGTTTATCCAGAAATGAATGAAGAAGATCTCCATTATCTTAAAGAGAATCATCCAGATTTCATTGGTGTAAACTATTATGCAAGCTGCACAGTCAGAGCAAAATATCCAGATGATGAATGTACAAGAATGCCACCGTTCTATATCAGTGATCAGTTCTATGTTGTGAATAATGAAAAATTGAAACCAACAGAATGGATGCATTTTGGAATTGATCCAGATGGTCTTTATATTGGAATTAGAAATCTCTATGACAGATATGAATTACCAATGATTATTACTGAAAATGGTATGGCTTATACAGATAAAATAGAAGAAGATGGTTCAATAAATGATATTTATCGTATTGATTATCTGACAAAACATATTCATCAGTGTTATAAGCTGATTGAAGAAGGTTATCCACTGTTTGGATATTGTCCTTGGTCATTCTTGGATGTTGTCAGTTCACATGAAGGTTTTAATAAACGTTATGGTCTTGTTTATGTAGATCGTGCAAATACAGATGTAAAATCATGTACACGTATTAAGAAGAACAGTTTTTATTGGTATCAGAATATTATTAAGAACAATGGGTTCAAAGGAGAATAATTATGAACAAGTTTATACAATTCATGGAAGAAAAATTTATTCCAGTTGCAAATAAAATATCTAGAATTAAAGCATTGCAGGCAGTATCAGGAGGTTCTATGTCACTTCTAGGTGTTATCATGGTAGGAGCAATTTTTTCGGTGTTGACTTCTATCACATGGGCACCTTATCAGAATTTCTTAAAGGCAACACACTTATTGACTATCATTAATTTTGTACCTAATGTCACTACAGAACTTATTGGCTTATTTATGGCATTCTCTATTGCATATAATGGGGCTAAGGTTTATGGCATTGAAAAGAATGCATTTAATACAGGAGTAATCTCTTTAGTGGCATTCATTCTATTAGCACCTATTACTGTACAAAAACAAGGTATGGTATCGACTAATATGTTTAATGCAGCTTATTTTGGACCAAAAGCAGTTATTTCAGCAATTGTTGTTTCATTGATTGTCATTCAGATTATGAAGTTCTTTATGAATAAGAATATTACAATCAAGATGCCAGAAGGTGTTCCACCAATGGTCAGCAATTCATTCACTTCATTAATCCCAGCAGTTGTCATTGTATTAGTGTTTGGACTTGTAAAATATGGTTTCTCTGTCACTCATTTTAAGACATTGAATGATTTTATCTATACAATCATTCAGACACCATTACAGTCTCTAGTAGGAAGTTTCCCTGCATTTATCTTATTATTAGTAATTGCCCAATTATTATGGTTCTTCGGTATTCATGGATCACAGACAGTTTTACCAATTCTTATTCCAGTTTGGTTAGGTTATATGTCAGAAAACACAGCTTCACTTGCAGCAGGACATGGGATTGTCCATACTATTAACTTTGGTTTATGGGATTTAGCTTGTATTGGTGGTTGTGGTGCGACAATTGGTTTAGTTATTATGATGTTCTTTACAGCTAAGAGTGAAAGATATAAAGCATTTGGTAAAATTACTCTCCCTTGTGGAATTTTCAGTGTCAATGAACCAGTTATCTTTGGCTTACCACTAATGTTGAATGTTATGACAATCATTCCATTTATTGTATGTCCAATCGTTGTGTCATCTGTAGGTTACTTACTCATGAAACTTCATATCATTGCACCTTATGTTGGTATTCTCGGAACAGGATCTCTTCCACCATTTATTCATGGTATGGTCAATGGAAGCATTAGTGCAGGTATCTATGAACTTGTTGCAGTTGTTTTATCATGTGTTATCTGGTATCCATTCTTTAAGATGTTAGATAAACAGGCATTAGAAGAAGAAAATAGAATCAAGGAAGAAAATGCAAATGATTAATATACTAGAATATTCAGATATTACATTCCCAGAAGATTTTTTATGGGGTGCTTCTACTGCGGGACAACAGATTGAAGGTAACAACAATTCATTTTATGATGATAAGGAGATTGCACCTAAGTTTGCTTACGGTGGTGTACCTTATCAAATGGCAGGACGTGCATGTAATAGCTATGAAATGTACAAAGAAGATATCGCATTACTAAAGAAGATGCATTTAAACTCATATCGTATGTCTTTGGAATGGTCACGTATTGAACCAGTAGAAGGGCAGTTTGATGAAAAAGAGATTGAACATTATAGAGATGTCTTGAAAGAATTAAAGAAGAATAACATTAAAGTATGTTTAACACTTCATCATAATTCACATCCTGTCTGGTTTCACGAGTTAGGTGCATTTAAAACTATGGATAATCTTGACTATTTCTTAAGATATGTGGAAAAGGTTGTACCAGAATATGATGAATATGTAGAATGCTGGTTGATCCTCAATGAGATGAACATTGTCTTCGAATATACAATTGAAGAAAGCATTAATTTGCTTCAGTATCATGCTAAGGCATATCATGTCATTAAGAAATATTCTAATAAGCCTGTCTCATCTCCAATGAACTATGCAGAAAAGAAACCAATGAGAGGTGTTACAGATAAACCGGATCAGATCATGGCAGATTATATTGATTATATGGAAAACGAATTCTTCTTACATGCAATAAGAACAGGGGAGATTGTTGTTCCCTTCCATGATGCTATTTATATGCCTGAATTAAAGGATACATGTGATTTCTGGGCAGTGAATGTTTATACTAGACAATTGATTAATAGTAGAAAAGAAATGTTTAGATTTGATCGCTATGAAGCAAGCAGTATTCATAGTTTGGATGTTCCATATTTTAGTGATGATATTTGTCCTGAGGTCATTTATCACTGTTTAAATAGATTAAAAGATAAACCAGTTCTCATTACTGAAAATGGGATTGCTTGCAAGAATGATAAATATCGTGTCATTTACATTGCGGCTGTATTACAGGCTGTCAAGCAGGCGATGGATAGTGGAGTCAAGGTATTAGGTTATCTTCATTGGTCATTATTAGATAACTGGGAATGGGGAACTTATACACCAACATTTGGATTAGCTTCAGTTAATCATGAAACTTATGAAAGAACACTTAAACCAAGTGGATATTTCTATGGTGAAATAGTAGAAAATAATGCCCTCACACTTGATATTATTAAAAAATACTATTCAAATAACATATAGGCACCTTTAAAAGGTGTCTTTTTTCTGCTTAATAAAAAAGTTTTTGAATACCCATAATCAACAGGTGACGATTTAAGAGAAATGTGGAGCAGAAATATTCAGGATATATACTATCAGTCTATGACTGATAGGAAATGATT
>OCSG01000302.1_pt1 | contig 48216 bp, 36 predicted proteins | sample 1538831 | NCBI WGS metagenome assembly OCSG01 (sample SAMN04571729, study PRJEB22368) | human gut metagenome | biome: human gut; material: stool | host: Homo sapiens | place: Luxembourg | collected 2012-09-20 | reverse complement strand
GAGTAACTGTTTATATCAAATGACTACACATAATCTTTTACTGCACATAAAAGGGCGGTTATTCGGCTATCAAGGTTCTCAAGGTCGCCCCTAAGCTCCGAATCGTCGTAGTCATCGCCGCAAGAGGACAACCCGAACATGCAGGCGCACACCATGGAACACACAATCCACACCTTACGGATTGTTCCCGTTCCGATAAATTGTTTTTTCATACTGATTAAATGTGTCTTTCCAGTTCCTCAAAGACCTTTAAAAACACGAAGCGTGGAACTGCAATGCCACGTCTTAGTTGATGGTCGTAGGAAACCGTTGTGCACAGATGTAATAATAGCAGCCCACGCTATAGCGTGAGAACCACTATGTTATCCTAGTACATATTTGAAAATTATCTGCGTTTTCAACTACAAGATAAGCATAACGCTTCTTTCTTTTCTAATCTAATGTGTCTTGGAGAGGGACGCCACCCAATCCAAATGCAAAAGTAATAAAAAAGCAGAGATAATCACTTGTCTTGTAGTGGATTTATTTTAAGAATATTATTCCGCTGAGTTGAACATTCATATCATTTTTGCCTTCGCTGTCGATGGAAATATTGTTGGTAAAGAACACTCCGCCATCTCCGTAGAAGTATAGTGGCTTGCATCCGTTCTCTTTCTGCGCCGTGTCAATCTCGCTCACAGGAATCGTCAGCGTGACAGAATCTGATGAGACGGTTACGAAGGCCGTGTCGGCCAATGGTACAGAGCAATTGAAGTTGATGTTTTCGAAGCGTGTGAATCCCTTAGGAATTATGGATGCCCCTTTGGTGTTGATTTCAATCCAGTGGAAACCGGATTCGTCTACCTCTACGGTGTCCATCTGCATAAGTCCAAAGTTCCAGAATCCCACAGTTGTGTCAACAATCTCACGCACGACTCTTTCCGGGTACGTGATGTAGAGGTATTCCATCTTCTCGTCTGTCTCAATCATAGTTGCGATATCCCCGGATTTCATTATCTCTGAATATTTTGCCGAGTCCAAAGGAAAATTGATGCCGGGACAGTTGGAGGATAGTGCTTTCTTTACTTCGCTGACTAGGACTCTTCGGGATATGGCTGAGAAATTCTGCGGGCCAACAGACGAAAGTGCTGCAAGCGCTAGAAAGGACAGCGGAATCCATCGGAATCTTTTGCATTTGCTGACCGTCAAACCTATGCAGACAGCATAGCCCCAAACGTTGAAGAGGACTACGTATAGGCGTGGCGCGGTGATCCCGTAGTCCGTTATCCTTTTGGCGATTCCTACCGTCATCAATATAAGAAGCGGAAGGAAAATGGCAGGCAAGAGTTTGAGCGCCTTGCGGTCGAATCTCCACTTGTTGTCTTCTTTTCGAAATTGTACCGGATAGAGCAGAAACATCATCAGTATCAGGCATATCATTGATGCCATTACAAGTGTTGATACCCATCCGCAGGGAAGCTTCCATTCAAAAAGGATCTTTACGGCATATACATAGAGCGTTACTACATAAGTGCCGAAAAGAGGAAATATCAAATAGTTGATCAGTCCGAGTCCAGTTGTTCCGGGACGTTCAGTGTCATATCTCTCTTTTTCTGGAATCAATTGCATGAACACCATCGGCGCGACGAATATCATGCATACCAGGAACACGTCAGCGTACACCTTCCATCCGATTTCAACTCCGAAGAGCACATTGAATGCAAGAACGAGCAACTCTAGTCCTCCAGCCAGGAGCACCCCGACAGCAAAAGCAGTCGCGAATGCTGATGTGCAGTCGATGATATAGTTCCATAGCCTCAAGTCATCGTTGGATTCTTGAAAGACAGGAGCAATGAATATTCCTGAAACTATTATCCCCACGAGTGTGACAGCTGCATTGGTCCAACTCAAATCCAGCGGCCATGCCTGGCGGAACGCGAGGCAGACCCCTAGCCATAAGGCATTGACGGCTATAATCCAAAGCGGTTTTACGGTGTGTCTCTCGTCATTTCTCCAATCCGTGAGCACGAGCTTTAGCACCAGATTCAGCAGACCGGCGGTTATCGTCCAGAACATCAGGAAAAAAGAGTCTTTTCCATCTATTTTATCTCCAAGATGAATCAACACGACCGACATGATGGCTGCAGCTATCATAAAGCAAGCCGAAGTCGTAAATCTCTTGAAGGTTCCTGCCATTTTCTGGCATAAGTCCTTGATCGTGGTTTTGTCTATCATATTGCAAAATAATCAGTTCTTAAATTTAACAATATTTTCTGAACGCTCAAATTCCAAATCACCCATCAGGCTCTGAATCAGCTTATCAAGGAGAATTATCCCACGGCAAAAGTTATCATGTATGATGAATTGCCGATAGCCGGAACGTATTCTGTGACACCGGTGAGATTTGCCCAATTCGTGTGATTTATCGCGAATGCGGCTTTCCTGTGACATCGGCGCCCAAGGAGGAAGCAGCATCCCAAACAGCACCGTCAATGCTCTTGTCAAGTCCCGACATTGACGGGCATTGGCAAAAATTGGGCGGAGACTATATCGCAGATGCAATGCCGCAAATTGCTGATTATCCTACAGTTGCCGTCGCGTGGGCTGCTTATCTGGGTATGGCGGTGGCCTGCGGTTGGGATTCGGACTGGGCAATGTGTGCGAACATGCCTTATTCAGTCTATTATGGCCGTCAAGGTTTCGATGACATGGATGACCACATCATCAGTGACATTATCGGCATTGACCTGAATTCTCCGGAAGCCGAGTCACTTCGGGAACTTTTCCGCAAATGTGCGGATGCCACAGTTTCGCTGATACGTCACGAACACATTGAGCCACAGAGTATTGCTGCATACCAGGTCTTCGTGGCGTCATGTCAGGAGATGTACCGTATCGGCGCTGCAGTAGAACTTGCGCGTCTCGGCTACAAGTTTGAAAAACTATAACAGTTTCCGCCGGCTTCAGTCTGCATATGGCCTCTTGTCGGGACGCGGCCACGGAGTATTTTGTAACTCATTGGGAATCAGCGCCTCCAAAAATCAAGCGTGGCCGCGTCCTTGTCTCCATCGGGAATAGCCTCCATCTATTTATTCAAGGTGGCGGTTCTCGGTTACACCAATGCCGCCAACGCTTCACTGATGGACGATTCCTGTGTATCCGGTATGAAAGCAGGAGGAAAACCAAGTGGCCTTCCTCCTGCTTTATAGAAGCGAAATCAAGTTCTATTTGAATTTCTTTTCGTTTACGAAGTCATTGTACTCCTTCATCTCGTCATCCCAACCAGTGTATTTCATGCCCTTTACAACATACTTCTTGACTGTACCGTCCGGGTAAGCCCTTGAATAAGAATCGATTTCTATTGTATCGATCTTGTTGTTATTGTTAGTGCCTGTCGTTCCGCCGGTTATGATTTTTCCGCTGCATGAAATCGTGTACTCCTTATAACCTAGTTTTGTCGCAGCCGTATTGTAGCCGCCTTGACCTGATCCACCGCCTTCGAGGTATGGATTCCATGCGGTTCTCGGTTCTGTCGCAGTGATACCTGAGCATGTGAATGTCTGCTCTTTCAGGTTGACATCGACTTTGAAACGGACGGCGTCCAGATAATTCGGATTGTTGAGAGGCGTCGCTGCGGGATTTACGTCGGTAATGGTGACCCAAGCTTTGTCTGAATCATTGTAAGCCGTGTTTGTGATGAGGATCGCAAACACTGTAGATGCCTGTGAGGAACCATTCTCATAGGCGAATGAGACATACTTTCCATCTATTTTAGAGATGGCAGTCATGCCGGGTTCATCTACCTTGTAGGTCTCGCATGAAATGACCGAGAATACGGCCGCCGACATTAGTGCAAGGCTTTTGATTATTTTATTCATAATTCATTCATTTTAAGTTGATACGATCCTTATTTATGCCACCACATCTTCACGTTCAGAGCTACAGGCTCAGGTGAGTTGACGTTATATGTGGCTGAAGTCTTGGAATAGAGGAAACGCTGCGGATAACCGCTGTCCAATACACCATGAAAGTCAGTGATCGTCTTTCCTCTTGCAGGGTAGCCTGTCCTGTTGATGTCGAACCAGGATTCTATAGGCATGCAGCGGATGTTGGAAGCCCACTTGTGATTTATTATCTGCTCTACCATGTCCTCGGTACTTCCGGACTTGAAAGCGTATGGGCCGGCCAACAGTGCCGTGGCGTCAGCTTCCTTGCATTTCGCTCTTGCAAAAGCCGCCTTGACAGCTGTTTCATAAGCGGTCTGTGCCTTTGCCGCATTGCCAAGTCTTGCATATGCTTCGGCCTTGAGGAATTCAGCCTCATCTACGGTTCCGAAATATACCGGATCTGTCGCGCCTATGGCCAGACGGCTGGTCTTGGTAGGGTCGCTAGCCAAACCATATTGCTCTCCTCCGAATTTTCCGTCAGGATTGCTGTCGTAGTAATAAGCGAATCTCGGGTCTGATGCGTCGAGTACATTGGCGATATCAGAACAAGCTCTGATGTTCATGTTGGAGTTGAGCTGACGACGGTCGTTCTCGTAAAGAGGATTGGACTTGTCGGAAGCATCGAGGAAATTGTCAAATGCCGCGTCCTGTTTAAGGAGGTTGTCCTCAGAGAGAAGTGACTCTATCTTGGACTTGTTGGTGTTGAAATCACGCAACATCATCTTGAGGTAGAGGGTGTTTGCGAACTGGAGCCATCCGTCGATATTGCCTCCGAACACCATGTCCGAAGAAGCCGACAGATTGTTTGACTCGTCTGTCTTGGCCTTGGCATGAAGTCCGCGAACCTCTTCGAGAATGCCGATGATATGTTTCTGCATATCCTCGCCTGAATCGAAATGAGGATTCTGTGATTCAGTCAGATACCCTTCCGAGTAGGCGACTTTGTCGTAAAGGCTGGTAAGAAGATACAGATTGTATGCCAGCATTGTCTTTGCCTCCATTACATAGTTTGCGTTGCCTTCTTCAGCCTCCCCCTTGGTTATGATTTCCTTCAATGTCGGCAGGACCGAACCATAGAAGTAACTCCACGGGCTGGAGAAAGATGAATTGGTGACATCGTAAGTCATGTGAGAGTAGTACTGGTTGGCGGTGCTGCACTGGTTGACATACTGTGCCCAGAAATAGCCGTACAAGTTGATGTCATAACCTACCTTGTAGGCTGTCATGAGCTGTGTTGTAGGAAGGAGGCTCTTTATCTTAGCATCCGCCACGTAGTTCGGATTCGTATTGATGTCCAGCCAACTCTTGCAGCTTCCCATCGAAAGAAGTGCAAGCGCCGAGACGAAATATGTAAATATCTTTTTCATAATCTATCCTAGTTAAATCATTAGAATACAATCTTTACGCTACCACCGAACGTCCTGGTGGACGGTGCGGAGAAAAACTCTCCATACTGGGATGTCAGGTCGTTTCCGTAGTTGGTGTTGTCCGGATCTACGAGTCCCTGCTTAGGAGTCCACATGAGGAGATTTCTGCCGACCAGAGAAACATTGATCGATGACAGCCATCTGACATTTTCGAACCACTTGTCCGGAAGAGTGTACGAAATGTTCAGTTCGCGAAGTTTCACGTATGTCTTGTCGATAAGGAAATCGCGATATACAGCATAATTGTTGCTGTTGTTATATAAACCGTGAATATTGTAGTAAGAGTTAACCGGTCTGTCATTTTCGGCATAAACAGGATTTCCTGATCCGTCCTTGCCGACCTGAACCACTGAGTTTGGATAAATCCAAGGGTCTCTCAAGTTGTACATCGTTTCTTCTGCGTTACCGGTGAAGAAGAGAGTTGACTTGGTCGCCGAGTACATGAGACCGCCATGACGGAAGTCGAAGCTGAATCCGATGGAGAGTCTCTTGTAGCGGATTGTGTTGTTCAGACCCATAGTGTAGTCTTCTTCAGCCTTTCCGAGAGTGACGTAATTGGATTCATCGTATGTAGGAAGACCTGTGATCGCGTTCACGATAGTCATGCCGTAGTATGGGCTGGCTTTGTCTTCCACCGTGTTGATTTTATAATCAACCCATGTGGTGAGAGACTCTCCGACCCTCGCCTTCAGCTGAGGTCCCTTTGTGAGACCGTAGATCTGGTACTCCTTAACGTCATCCCAAAGAGACTTGACCTTGTTGCAGTTCTTCGAGAACGTGTAGCCGAGATGCCATTCCCAATCCTTGGTCCTTACAGGTACGATTCCTACGGACAATTCGATACCCTTGTTCTGTATTTTGCCGATGTTGCGTACTGCTGAGGTGTATCCTGATTCAGGGGCAAGTGTCGCAGAGATGATCTGGTTCTTGGTCATCTTGTTGTAGAGGGCGACGTCAAAGCTCAGTCTGTTGTTGAAGAATCTTGCGTCGATACCGATTTCCGCTTCTGTGGAAATCTCAGGCTTCAGGTCTGTCGAAGGAATCCTGCCGCTCTTTACGAGTCCCGAGAAACTGTTCAGAGGAAATGTGAGTTTTCCGAATCCGCCGCCTGCAGAACTGAGATAGTAGTATGCCGATGTATAATATGTAGGTGCATCGTTACCTGTCTGGCCGTATCCTCCGCGAATCTTGAGGAAACTGATGACACTGTTCTTCATCGAAGGGATCAATTCCGTGAGGATGACCGAACCGTTCACTCCGTAGTAGAAGAACGAATTGTTATCGATTGGAAGTGTCGAAGACCAGTCGTTTCTGGCTGACAATGTGAGATATACGGAGTTTCTCCAACCGAAGTCGGCCTGTGCGAACACTCCCATGAGGCGACGCTTTGTGATTTCGGAACTTGCTGTTGGGGTGGCTCCGCTGGTATTCATGAAACTTGCCCATTCCTCGATTGCGACTCCGCTAAGGTTTCCTGTCAAGCCGGAACCTGTTCTCTGGTTGACGTTAAGGCCTGCTACGCCGTGGAGTGACCAGTCCTTGCCGAAAGTATAGTCGGCATTCAGCAGGAAGTTAGCATCCACCTGGGAAGTCCTGTTGGATATTTCTGCATAGGAACCATTCTCAGGTGTCGCGCCCTCGACAGCGGAATAAGAACCAGGGTTGAAAGTCCAGAGATCCGTATACTTCTTCTGGATATAATTGGTTACATCGAGACCGCCTCTGGTGATGAACTGCAAACCCTTTGTAAGCTGAAGACCGAATTCAATGTTGCCGAAGATTCGGTCGTCCGAATATGTCGAATAGTTATGGTCGAGAATCCACCATGGGTTCATGGCATACGGAGTATAGTAGTTGTCAGCGTTGTTGTAGATGCTCTTGTAGTCTTTCAACTCGCCGTAATCGACGTTTACCGGGAACTGGATGATGTTCTGATAGATGGTGGATCCTCCGGATCCCTGTCCGGTCATGTTGTTCCTCACTTCCTTGCGGATATAGTTGATGCTGTAATTCAGCCATGCAAGACCGTCCTTGATTCTGGTGTTTCCGCGGAACGAGAAGTTGTGCCTCTTATAGTAGTCATTGTTTCCCGGAAGGATACCGTTCGAGTAGATGTTTCCGTAGGAAGCCACGAAACCGGTGGTCTTGCTTCCTCCCTTGACACTGACTGTGTTGTTCGTCTCGAATCCGGTCGCATAGAAATTCTTCAGTGAATTCTTCTTGAAAGAGAAGTCGGTGTATGAAGGGTCCGCGCCGTTGTACCGATGAGCTCCCGGTCTCCATTCAACCTGTCTTCCGTCGAGAAGATTGCCCCATGAACCGTTCTCTGTCATAGAGTAGTTTCCGAAAGGATTGTGGTCAGGCGAGTAGAACCAGCCTGCACCGAATTTATTCTGTAACTGAGGGATTCTCAATACTGTGCTGGCTTGGAACGAGCCGTCGTAGGTGACCTTTACTTCCTCATTCTGCGAACCGCGTTTTGTCGTGATGAGAATCGCACCGTTGCCTGCACGTGAACCGTAAAGGGCTGTGAAGCACCCTTGAGGACAGTGATGGACTCGACATCCTCAGGGTTGATGTCGGCAGCCTGGTTACCGAAGTCGATGGAGTTGTTCAATTCGTAGGTTCCCATTGCGCCGTTTGAGATAGGCACACCGTCGATGACGTACAATGGCGCATTGCTTGCGAGGGATGAATAACCTCTGACAATGACTTTCTGGGATGTTCCTGTGGCTCCTGCGGATGAGATCTGCATACCGGCAACCTTTCCTGCCAGTCCTGAGAGGACGTCGGCAGAGCGTCCTTTTGTCAATTCATCTGAACGGACTGTAGTGGATGCGTAACCCAAAGTCTTTTCCTGACGAGTCATACCTGTGGCAGTCACGACCACCTCATCAAGTCCGACTGCGTCGATTGAAAGGACGACATTGATTACGTTTTTTGTGCCTATAGATATTACAGCATCCTTCATTCCGAAGAACGTTACTTTAAGAAGCGTGCCCTTGTGGACGTTCAATGAGTATTTTCCGTCAACATCAGTGACTGTTCCAATGTTTGTTCCTTCAACAAACACAGCCGCTCCCGGAATGGGGAATCCGTCTTCAGCTCCTGTAACAGTACCGGTTATGATCCTGTTCTGGGCTAAAGTCACGCTCATGCCTAAAAACAGACATAGCGCGAAAGTTAGAAGTTTTTTACCCATAAGCTTTAATTTTTTAAGGTTTCTTACGATATGTGATTAATAATTGTAAGTTGTTTGGGTTGAGTTGCTTTTAAAATGAAAATTGGTCGTGGTTTTATGTGATTCTAAAAAATGTTGATTATTAGGGATTTACACTAGCGTTGAGCGCAATTTAAGTAGGTTAATTTGAAAAAACAATAGTCTCGGATGAAAAAAATTAACGTTTTTATTTCCGTTGCATAATGATATAACAGATATTTTGACAGACTGTGTAATTTTCGCTATTTTTGGAGCTGCAATTTTTGGAATCAATGAAAAATCCGGATAAGATATTGGTGCGTGGCGCCAGGGTGCACAACCTGAAAAATATTGATGTGGACATCCCGCTTGGAAAGATAGTAGGAATTGCCGGCGTATCGGGATCGGGAAAGTCCTCGCTGGCCCTTGGAGTTCTGTATTCAGAAGGCTCAAGGCGTTATCTTGAGTCACTTTCGACATATACGAGAAGAAGAATGACGCAGGCCGCAAGAGCCGATGTGGATGAGGTGCTTTATGTTCCGGCCGCTCTCGCAATGCATCAGAGACCGGCAATTCCGGGCATACGCAGCACTTTCGGCACAGGAACGGAACTGCTCAACAGCCTCAGGCTTATGTTCTCCAGGCTGGCCAGCCACAGATGCCCCAACGGACACTATGTGGAACCCTCCTTGCGGGTAGCCGCAGGAAAGGACCTTGTCTGTCCAGTGTGCGGAGCGCATTTCTATCCTCCGGGAGCAGAAGACTTGGCGTTCAACAGCCAGGGGGCCTGCCGGACATGCGACGGAACCGGAACTGTCCGTACAGTTGACGAATCTACACTCATCCCTGACGAGAATCTTACGATAGACGAAGGGGCGGTCGCTCCATGGAACACGCTGATGTGGTCGCTCATGAAGGATGTCTGTAGAGCAATGGGCGTGCGCACCGACGTTCCTTTCAAAGACTTGACAGACAAGGAGAAAGACATTGTCCTCCATGGTCCTGCCGAGAAAAAGCACATACTCTACAAGGCCAAGAATTCCAATGACGCTGCCGAGCTGGATTTCACTTTTTTCAATGCCACATACACTGTTGAGAACGCATTGGCGAAGGTCAAGGACGAGAAAGGCATGAAAAGGGTTGAGAAGTTTTTAAAGCTCAATGTCTGCCCGGACTGCGGAGGCACTAGGCTTTCCGACGCGGCCAGGGCGCCGAGGCTCAGGGGGATTTCCTTGGCCGATGCCTGCAAGATGACCCTCACGGAGAGTGTCGAATGGGTAAAAGGCGTACCGGTTTCACTTCCTGAAGAAATGAGACCTATGGCCAAAAGCATCTGCGATTCTTTTCTCTCTGCAGCTAAACGGTTGATGGACTTGGGAATAGGTTATCTGTCCCTGGACCGTTCTGCGTCGACTCTCTCGACAGGGGAGCGGCAGAGAATGCAGCTTGCCAGAGCCGTCCGGAACCGCACTACAGGAGTCCTGTACGTCTTGGATGAACCGTCAATCGGCCTGCATCCGTCAAATATCATTGGCCTTTGCGGTGTGATGGATGACTTGATCGCTGACGGCAATTCCGTGGTGCTGGTGGACCATGACACGCAAATCCTGGCCAAATCCGACTGGATGATCGAAATGGGGCCCGGAGCCGGCTCGGACGGCGGCAAGGTGATGGCGCAGGGGACTGTCAATGACATTGAGGCCAATGAACTCTCGAAGATCGGTCCGTTCCTTTCAGGCAAGGCTTCCATTAAAGTAAGACAGCAGGTCGAGGCCGCCGACATGTTCAATGACGGGAAGATAACGATGACGACCGATGCCATCCATACAGTAAAACCGCTCAGCGTCGAGATTCCCAAAGGACGCCTTACTGTGGTCACCGGAGTTTCCGGTTCAGGAAAGACCACCATGGTGCTGGAAAGCCTCATCCCCGCTTTGCAGGCAAAAATCTCAGGCCACAATCTGCCGGCGCACGTGAAGTCAATCGAGGCCGACGGAATCCGTCAGGTCAAGCTCATCGACGCTTCTCCTATCGGTATCAATGTCCGTTCCACCGTAGCTACTTATGCCAATGTCCATGATGAACTCAGGAAAGTTTTCGCCAAGACTCCGGATGCGAAGAAGCACGGCTACAAGGATGGTGACTTTTCATATAATACAGGCAAGTTGAGGTGTCCTACCTGTGACGGCACAGGCGTGATAAGCCTTGATGTGCAGTTTCTTCCAGATGTGGATATCCCGTGCCCGGATTGCCGCGGATCCAGATATTCGAAAATCGCAGGGAGCATAAGGAGGGAGAACTCCGCCGGAGAATTCCATTCGCTTCCGGAACTGATGGACATGGACATCAATTCCGCCCTTGACGCCTGTGCGGACCTCAAGCTTATTAGCCAGCGGCTCAAGGTATTGCGTGACCTGGGTCTCGGTTATCTGACATTGGGAGAGGAAACCCCGAGTCTGTCCGGCGGTGAAGCCCAGAGACTTAAACTTGCCAGCGAAATGGGCAGGGGACAGGGCGATTCCGTATTCGTGTTCGACGAGCCGACCATAGGCCTTCACCCGTCAGACGTGATGACGCTACTGAATGTGTTCCAGAGCCTTATCGACCACGGCGCCACCGTCATTGTCATTGAACATGATCTTGATGTCATCCGCAACGCCGACTATATCATTGACATGGGCCCCGGCGGAGGCTCCGAAGGCGGAAGGATAGTCGCGACCGGCACACCGGCACGGATCCGCGCAGCGAAAGACAGCGCGACCGGACGGTTCATATAAACGATAGCATCAGCCTAAAGAATCTGCGCCCATATTGCAATCAAGTTGCTATGACTGACAAGGTCTTATGCTAAGGCCACCTGAACAGTTCCGTACAACTTGGTTCCAGATAAAACGTTAAAATGGTACAAAGCGGCAAAAAATCACCGGATTGTACCGTTTAAAACGTTTTCGCGGGACGGAATGACTTGACTGGTTGTCCATGAACAAAAATTTGGCATTGACAGGATTAAATTTTAAATTCACTATTTCTAAATTGTCACAAAAAATGAAAAAGCTTTTAACCGTCGTATTGATGCTTCTGCCGATAATGGCATTGGCACAGAGCCGCCCTCAGGACTGGGCACAGTTCGGAAGATACTCTGAAGCGAACTCAGCATTGTCAGAAAAACCTCTTGCCGTCCTGTATGGCGACTCCATTACGGACTCATGGCCGAAAACGCATCCGGATTTCTTCAAGGAGAACAATCTGGCAGGCCGCGGCATAAGTGGGCAGACTACATCCCAGATTCTCGTCAGAATGCAGCAGGACGTGGTCTCACTCGCGCCTAAGTACGTGGTGATACTCTGCGGAATCAACGACATTGCCAAGAACGCAGGCTATGCGCCGGATTTCAAGTCGATGCTCGGAAGCATCAGGTCAATGTGCCAGATCGCCAAGGCAAACAAAATCCGCCCGATCCTCTGTACATTGCTCCCATCCTATAAATTCAGCTGGAGACCGGAAATCGAAAATCCGCTGCCGGATGTTCAGGCGTTCAATTCAATGCTGAAAGAATATGCTCGTGAGGCAGGGATCAAGGTCATTGACTATTATGAGGCATTTGCAGATGCTGACGGTAAGATGCCGGCAGTCTATTCCGGTGATACTGTGCATCCGAATGCTGAAGGATATGCAGTTATGGAAGGCCTCGTGCTGAAAGCCCTCGGAATACGCAAATAAGTAATCGTCATAAATATTGCCTGCAGCAAACTCTTCATCCCAGGACCACATCCAGAACCATCATAAGGGCAAAGCCAAGAGCGAATCCTATTGTGCCAATGTTGGAGTGCTCACCCTGGGAGTATTCGGGAACCAGTTCTTCTACCACCACATAGAGCATGGCTCCTGCTGCAAAAGCCAGCATGTATGGCATGATGCCGAGAATTGACGTCGCCAAAAGCAATACGAGACCGCCGCCTATCGGTTCTACGATTCCGCTCAATGTCCCTATGCAGAAGGACTTCCAGCGTGAGTTTCCGGCCGCACGCAGTGGCATTGATATAATCGCTCCTTCCGGAATGTTCTGGATCGCGATTCCCAGTGAAAGGGCAAGAGCTCCGGCAATATTGAAATCTGCCGTAAGGGCCCCGGCAAGCGCGACTCCGACAGCCATTCCCTCCGGGAAATTGTGAATTGTTACTGCCAATGCCAGTTTGGCGGTTCTAGACAGGCGACTTTGGGGACCCTCCGCTTCTCCGCTGATGTGAATGTGCGGCGTGATGTAGTCGATGATCAGCAGAAAGGCGAAGCCTGCAAGCAGGCCAATGGTAGGAGGCACTACGGCAGCGGGGCCCTCGCCCATATCCATGGCCGGGATTATCAATGACCATACCGATGCCGCAACCATTACGCCTGACGCGAACCCCAACAGGAGCTTTTGCATCAATGCCGGCATGTCGCGTTTCATGAGAAATACGAAAGATGCCCCTAACGCAGTGCCGAGAAACGGTATCAGAAGTGTCGCCAAAATAGGATTCATGATTTCATTCTTATGTAGTAACAATGCAAAAATACAAAGTCTCCCACATTTTGTCAATCACAATTATAATGATTCTGACTGCCAGTATTTTTCGGCGAATCTTCATACATTTGCATTGACAAATATCAGTAGTGTATGAAGGATTTTGCAGCAATTGATTTCGAGACGGCCAATGAGTGCCGCTCCAGCGTGTGCAGCGTCGGAGTGGTGATTGTCCGTGACGGTCAGATCGTGGACTCTTTCTATAGTCTGATACATCCGGAGCCGGAATACTATAAGTGGTTCTGCCAGCAAGTCCACGGGCTGACCGAAGAAGATACTGAAGATGCTCCGGTTTTTCCGTATGTCTGGGAGAAGATAGCTCCGAAGATTGAGGGCCTTCCGCTTGTGGCGCACAACAGCCGGTTCGATGAAGGATGTCTGAGAGAAGTTTTCAAAGTGTATCAGATGGATTATCCTGAGTATGAGTTCCATGATACCCTTTCTGCCTCCCGTAATCATTTCGGCTGCTGTCTGCCAGACCATCAGCTGCAGACGGTTGCCGCAGCCTGCGGTTATGACCTGACCAATCACCACCATGCCCTGGCCGATGCAGAGGCCTGCGCCCATATCGCAATCAAGTTGCTGTGATCTCCAAGGTTCTTAGAAGCCTGTCGGGAGAACCGGTCCGTACGATTTGGTTCCAGATAAAAGGTTAAAACGGTACAAAGCGGTGATTTAGTAATTTTTCATCGTCATTTCGTGAGCGTTTCGTGAAAGAATGTTAAAAGTGCAATCCCCCACAGACGTCGCTCATCTGCGGGGGATTGAATACTATGTATATGTCCAGACTATGTTTTTGACGCGAATCTGCGTTACTGAACCTGGAAATATTTGTTTGTTCTGTATATGCTGCCGTCCGAATTATATGATATTATCTTGAAATTACGGAACTGTCCCGTAGTGTTTGCAGTCAAATTGACGTTAACGTGCATTTCGGCGCCATCGTCAACAACAGGGGTGAATGATACGAATGTCTTCATTTCTTCCGCAGTGTATTGTGGTCCGACCTGATCGCCAATATCTTCCTTCTCCAAGTCAGTAAGTTTCAATGCGTGTTCAATCAGTGCATTCTGCAGGTCTTCAGGAATGTTCTTCATTGTTCCTGCCGGGTATGCAGTGCCATCGATTTTGATGTTTGAGAAATGATACAACTGCAATGATACTGCGGTATTTCCAAATCCCGGTTTTGCAGTTTCCGGCTCATTCGCTCTTACCTTATATTCAAATGTGTGCGTCTCTGTTTCTCCCGCAGGGTTTGCTGCCTGAGTGAAAGAAGACTCTGCTGAGCCGTCCTCTGTTTTTACAATAAGCTTGAACGATTTGGTTCTGGACGAACTGTTCTCCGGAACAGTAATGCTGACAATGCCTTCCTTGCATACGGCCGCTGCCCCTCCGCAAGAAATGGATATACCATATTTGCTGTCAGCAACGTAAGAATCGACATCTGCTCCCGTTATTGTTGTCCCGTCAACCTTCAGTTCAAGGGTGGCGGCTTCAACCGTTTCTCCTTTATAGGATATTTCTCCTTCAAATTTTGGCGTGAGCGTCGGCGTAATCACAGGGAGTCCTTTACCGGGGTCCTGGTGGACACTGATGAAATTTCTTGAACGGATACCCTTGTATTCCATATAAATTTTGCAAGAACGGTCCGAAGTGGATTTGTTTTTGGCAATCGTTATCTGAAGGTTGTAATTATTGGTGTTTTCCCAATCGGCTACAGCCCAACCGGAAGCATCGCTGCCGTCAGGATTGACGCTCACAAGGACGCAGTCTTCCGGAGTCATTGTGACAGGCTCTCCTCCATAAGTGGCGGTGGTAGCACCGAGATATTGAATATGCTGATTCATGTCCACATTCTGAGGCGCAGGCGAGGCGCTGCCATTGGGATAGAAAACGACATCCTCTGCTGTTGATTGGAATACTCCCTTGTCGAGGTTGAGCGCGATATTGTGTATTGTGCCGGCCTTGAATTCCTTCTCTTTTGAAGACTCGAAACTATATGTTCCCTTTTCGGTGGTCACCACATAAGTGCAACCCGTGGTTTTCGCAGGGCAAACTCCCATATATATGCCGGAAGCATCATCTTTGCCCGTTACGCCCTCCAAATTGTAGGCAGTGCCCAGATTTACCGTGACTGATGATTTCTGGTCACCGGCAATGAATGCGCGGGATTCTCCGTTCCAAGGCTGTACGACAACCCACAATCCACTGATCTTGGCATTCTCAGAGGTTGTGAGAGATACTGATTTTACAGCATCGGTAGAGCCCTTGGAAGAGTAGATGATAAATCTTACCATTGAAGATTGCATAGTCATTGCAGCAGAATAACTTGTTTGAGCCCCAAGCTCAATTGGGGATACTCCTGTAAGGGCAATCTTGTCGGCCGAAACGTCCACTTTTCCGGCTTCTGTCTGAGTTTGTATGGGAGCAATCGGGAAATTTATTGTAAGGTCACCATCATTTCCGCCGGCTGCTCCGACTTTGGGATAGTAAGGCAGGAATTTGCTTGCAGTCTCGGCTACGCTGCCTGTAAAACTGGCCGTTCCGTCTGTTCCGAGGGTGAACGATTCTGCATTATTGTTGCTGCCTTTGTTGTCGGCGAGTCCGAAAACAGCAGCTTCACCAGTGGCCCAGTGCAGTCCTTTGCCATCTTGCCATGTAGCCTTGGAGACTGCTCCATTTGTATTTTCGTCGTTGATTTCGGTTTCTACCCGAACTTCAATAGTCCTTGTCTTACCGGGGACAATAGTGTCCTCAATCCTTTCTGTGCAGGCAACAAAAACAGTTGTTGACAGAAGTGCTGACAAAATAATTGATGTGTTCTTTTTCATAAGCCAATCCTCCTATTCAAATTCATCATCATAAACATTGGACAAGCCTGAAAAGTCAGCACTTGAATTGGAACTGTCGTTCCATTTTCCGGTCATAGATTCAGCAAAGCCGAGTTCGACATACAGGCTCTGAACCAGGATGTCCGGGGAAATGTAGGTTTTCCCACCCAATAAGTGATTCTTTCTCATTTTCGAGTTATATTATATGGTTATTGTTTTTTCTGATATACGCGCACCCAATCGACAAACATTGTAGCGCTGTCACCGTTGTTCGGAAGGGCAGTTATGCCTTCGGGCTGAAGGATGCCGGTGAAATAGCCGCCGACAGCAAGGTTCAGGATTATGAAGAAATCGTGGTGGAAATAGTATCCCACACCCCAGTCATCGTCTTTGTTTACGATGTCCATTTCATAATAAGGGGAAGCATTCGGATGAAGGTCCCTGTCGAGATACATTTTCACGGACTGTGGAGTCCAAATCAGTGTGTATGTGTGGTAATTTCCGTCCTGAATGCTATAGGAATTCGTAGTGGAGTGCGCATAATTGGGATAAGCGCTTCCTTTGTAGTATCCCCAATGGCAAGCTCCGTTGAAGAAACGGTCTTGTGTACCTTTCTTGATGCCTTCCGCATTGCCCATTTCCATAATGTCGATTTCACCGCAACGTGGCCACGAGTTGGTCTGAAAGTCCGCTCCAAGAAGCCAGAATGCCGGCCAAAGACCATTGGCTGTACGTGGAAGACGTATCCTTCCCTCCACTTTGCCATAGCAGAATTGGAAATGTCCGGATGTGTTCAAGCGTCCGGACACGAAAGCTTTGCCGTTTCGTTGTTCACGCTTTGCAGTAATTTTGAGGGCTGAATTGCCGTATTCGGAATCTTTTCCCAATGAAATTCCGCTCTTGTCATAATATTGCAGTTCGGCGTTACCTCCTCCGTTTCCATTGACTTCAATGCGCCATTTCCCGGTGTCAAGAGAGTTTGAGTCGAACTCGTCGGACCACATCAAAACATAGCCTTCCGAATCGGGAGTCTGTTCGTTTTCGCCCGGTTTGTTTTCGTCGGGCGTCTCGGTTTCAGAGCCGTTGCCTTCCGAGTCAGGCAAGACCGGTTGTCCAATCTTGGTCGAGCATCCACAGCTGACCATAAGGAAAAATGCCATCAAAAAAGCCGCGAGTATGCGGGGAGTTGTAGGGAATGTCCCTTTTTGTTTAGAGTGCATAATGATTATCAGTTTTATGTTCTGTTTGACCGATACAAAAGTATTTGTAAAATTCTTAAGATTGAATATATTTGTACTCACAAAAACTCAACAGCTCATTTTCATAAACTCACATCTTGGATGGTGAATGAACTTGAGTACAGAATGTTGACATTATAACACATAACCATAGACGGAAAGATGAACCACAGCAGAACAATACTGGTGATTATACTCACCGTCGCCCTATTTGTTGAGGGAACAATCGCGGCACATAACCCTTCAGTCAGATATTTCAGGAAAGATGTTTATCACGCGGCTACCCAGAATTGGGACGTGGCCTGCACTCCGGACAGGTTTACATTCTTTGCAAATAATGACGGCGTACTTATGTTCGACTCGGGGGAGTGGACACTTTTTCGCAACCGCAACAGAACAAATGTCCGTTCGCTCTACTACGATCGTGACAGTGCCGTTCTTTATGTCGGTTCTACGAATGAACTCGGCAAGATTGAATTTGGATTGGATTGTCGTGAGGCTCCGGTCTATCGTTCGATGCTTGATACGCTCGATGTGACAGCCACTGAAATTTGGAGTATTGGCAAAATCGGGGGAAAAGTTTGGTTTCAGGACGACAGGCACATATACCTGCTTGATGGCAATGCTGTCAGAGTCTATGGCTTTGACAAAAGAATCTATTGCGCGTCTGTAATTGATGACAAACTCTACATCTATGTCAGTGGTGAGGGTTGTTTGTATTTCAATTCAGGAAGGTTTGAAGCCATCGAAGGAACGGAGTCTTTGAGAAAGAAGAGGGTGTGCGCGATTATGAAAATTGGCGACAATCTTGGTTTCGTGACGAGGCTTGACGGTGTTTTTATTCTTGATAGCGGTAAGCTGGTAAAGAAAGAGTATCCCTTTTCTTCCGAACTTGGGAACGACAAAATCTATACGGCCGCCACTGACGGGGAGAACATTGCTTTCGGAACAGTCACTAACGGCGTCTTTATCTACAACAACAGGAGTGGTGAATGGTATAATTTGAATACGGATTCCGGTTTGGGGAACAATACTGTACTTAGTGTGCGCTTTGATGAACAGAAGAATATATGGGCCGGGCTTGACAACGGTGTTGCACATATAAACCTGTCTGCGGCGGAACGCGAATTGTTCGCGGGCAACGATGTCTTAGGGACGGGATATGCTTCGTGCGTGTGGAAGGGGAAGCTCTATCTGGGGACAAATCAGGGACTTTTTGTGACTGATAAATCTTTGACTGCGAAAAATATATATTCACGTTGCAACAATGGTATTAGTCAGGTTTGGGATTTGTCTGTCCGTAACGGAGAATTATTCTGTTGTCACGATTCCGGTATATATAATGTATCCCGATGGTAGTGAATCTACAATTCCTCTAAACGGCACGTGGAAACTCGATGCTCCGACGGGCGAGGATGATTTGCTTGTCGGGAGTACATACGACCATTTCTTCAGACTTACAAAAACGCCTGGAGGAAAATGGAAATTCGCCGGTTTCATAAAAGGGGCCGATGATGCGAGCAAGTCGTTTTGTTTCGACGATGGAAAGATGTGGCTGGCGCATTGGGTTAAGGGCCTTTTTCGTCTGACTTTCAACAAAGAATTTACCGAAGCTGTTTCCTGCGAGTATTTTGGCGAACGGAACGGATTTCCTACATCATTCAACAATTATCCGAATGTTGTGGACGGGAAAGTGCTGTTTTCCACCGAGGGAGGCTTTTACGAATTCGACAACAGCCGCAATCTTGCTGTTCCTGTTGACAGTCTTAACAGGCGGTTCAATTTCACTCCGGTCGCGATGAGGCTTTTCCCTTTACCGGACGGGGATGATTTCTATTCTTCCGGCGCGGTACAGGCTTTGGGGTATAGGGACAATGCGGGAGATTATCGTCTCGATTCCCTTTCGATTCGTTATATGGCTTCGCGTCGTCCATTGGGATTCGAGAATCTGCTTTATCTGGAAGAGGGGAAAGTCCTCATCAATACAGAAGACGGTTTTTCGGTTATAAACACCGCTATGCTCAAGAATCGCAAGCCTGAGGTTACTCCTCTGATAATCAGGAGGGTGAGAGTGATAAAGGGAGGCAAGGAGACGACGGTGCTGGAGAATACATTCTCCAAAGAAACAGAATTAAGGACACTCAATCCGGACGAAAATACTCTCAGGTTCACATTCAGAATGGTAGAGTATAGACAAGAGCAGGCGATAATCTACAGCTGTTTGATGGAGGGTTACGACTCCGACTGGTCTCTTCCGGGAGTTTCCTGCTCAAAAGACTATACGAAACTGCCCTATGGACATCACGTTTTCCGTGTCCGTGCCTATAATGCCGTCACAGGACAGAGTGATGAGACGGCATTGGATGTTATTATCAAACACCCTTGGTATCTGACAAATTGGGCGTACTTTTTATATGCCTTCCTGGCTATATGCTTGTTGGTTGCCTTGTATTATATCGCTCGGGCAGCATACCGGAGGCGGATTGCGGAAGTGTCGCGCCGTAAAGAGAAAGAAATGGAAGAGGAGCAGATGAAAAACGATCTGCTGCATAAAGCCAATGACCTTGCAACCTCAACAATGAATCTCCTGAGGAAAAACGAGGAACTTATGGACATTCAGGAAGGCTTGAACAAAACCGAAAGGATGTTGAGGAACGGCGAAAAACCGGAGTATGTAATCGGGCACATCGTCACTATGAGGGAAAATATTGACAGCAATATCCGCCACGATGACGATTGGAAAAAGTTTGAAAAGAATTTTGATATCGTTTACGATGAGTACCTCACCCGTTTGGGCAATACTTTTCCGGAACTGACAGTAAGCGACAAAAAACTTTGCGCATATTTGAAGATGGATTTGTCGTCAAAGGAAATAGCTCCTTTGATGAATTTGACATACCGCAGTGTTGAGATGACGCGCTATCGTCTCCGCAAGAAACTCAATCTTTCTCGGGAACAGAATCTTATCGAGTTTCTTCAACGCTTTTAGCGCCTGAGCATAGCATCTCTCCCTCCTGCGAAACATCGCGGGAGGGTTATTTGTACCCTCGGATTTGTTGGTTTCTTTTTCGTAATTACTTAATACTCAATGGTGTGAGTTTTTGTGAGTTTGCTTTTTCGTGAAAATAGGATGTTTGTGATTATGAAAACATTACTTTTGCATATCGTCGTTTCGCAATCGATGAAGCATCGGTAGAAAGTACGACGTATCACATTGTATAGAACGCTAAAACGCAAGAAATGAAAAAGTCTTTACTTGCATTCAGCATGATTCTGCTGATTTTCACTTTGGGGGGCAGTTTAATGATGCTTTAGCCCAGAACATTACAATAAAAGGCAAGGTCACTGACGCCACTACAAAGTTGCCGATTGATTATGCGGCAGTTGTGGCGAGGGGGGCTAACCTCGCTGAGATGACAGATGCGGAAGGGGCTTACGAGATAAACGTTGCTCCGGGAACGACTCTCGAATACTCTTGTCTCGGCTACATCTCAAAGACAATCAAGGTCACGGAAGACGGTGTTCAAAATGTTTCGCTTGAGACAGATGCAATCTCTCTTGATGCTGTCGTTGCAATCGGTTACGGAACCACCAAACGAAGCGATGTGACTGGAGCTGTTTCTTCTGTCACTGCTGATGAACTCAAGGTGGCTCCGGTTGCGACTGTTGACCAAGCGATGCAAGGACGTGTTGCGGGAGTGACGGTCAATGCCCAGTCCGGACAGCCGGGACAGGCGGCGCAGGTACGAATCCGTGGAGTCGGTACAGTGAACAACTCATCTCCAATCTATGTGGTGGATGGAGTCATTACTGAGGATATCTCATTTCTCAACTCGGCCGATGTCGCCTCAATGGAAATACTTAAAGATGCGTCTTCTTCGGCTATTTATGGTTCCCGTGGAGCGAACGGAGTCATAATCATCACCACCAAGAGCGGTGCGGAAGGCAAGGTCAAAGTTTCCTTCGATTGTTACGGCGGTGTCCAAAATATATGGCGCACTCTTGATTTGATGAAGAGGGACGAATATGTCGAAACTATGGTGAAAATCGGTAATTCCGATGCGGAACGAAAGGAACTCAAAAGAGGTTTCACCAATTGGCTCGGCACCTACCGTTTGGGACGTGATTATTACGCCACTCCGGAAACCTTCAGCTATGAGACGCAGGAAACTGATTGGCAGGCTGAGGTTCAACACAAAAATGCGGCTATACAGAACTATCACATATCCGTTGACGGAGGGACAGACAAAATCAAATATTCCCTCTCGGCAGGCTATTTTGCTCAAGACGGGACAATAAAGGAATCGTTCTATAACCGTCTCACTCTCAGAACCAACGCTTCTTACGAAATCACGAAGTGGCTAAAGCTCGGAACCAATCTTTCCTACATTACTTCGAAATCCCGTTCACTTGGCAATAACGCCCAATACAACGGTGTGCTTTTCCAAGCGATTTCAATGGCTCCGTGGGACCCTACTCACTATCCTGCGGGAACACTTTCCAAATCGGGAGAGGATATCAGCGGAAAGATTGCAGCATCAACAAACTACACCAACGTGTACAATCCGTTCACTCAGCTTGAGACTTCGCACCCGAACAATACTGACGAACGCCTTCTTGCCAATGGCTATCTCGAAATCAAACCTTGGGAGTGGCTAACTTTCAAGTCAAGCATAAGTATGAATCGCTATAGTTGGCAAAACCGCAGCTATCGTGAGAAGTACCATTTCTCCGACTATGACACCAATGTCAAGAATTCAGTTTCTGCGGCAATGGGACGTAGCACCGAGATGTTTTATGAAAACACTCTCACTTTTGCCAAGAAGTTCGCCGGCAAGCACGACGTCTCGTTTATGGTCGGTCAGACTACAGAGGAGTACAACTACTATTCACTCTCAGGCAACGGCTCCACTCTTCTTGTGACCGACCCGAACAGATGGTATGTCTCCAATACAACGGAGGACAAAAACTCCAGCGATGCAGTTGCGAGGACAAGGAGACTGTCTTTCTTGGGCCGTTTCTTCTACAGCTACGACAATCGTTATCTCGTCACTGCAAATTTCCGTGCGGACGGTTCTTCAAAGTTCCCGAACAATACTTGGGGATATTTCCCATCTGTTGCTTTGGCGTGGAGAGTTTCCCAGGAGCATTTTATGGAGAACAGTAAGGGTGTTCTGGACAATCTCAAACTGCGTCACAGCTGGGGACAGATTGGAAACGACAAAATCAGTGACGGGGCATCACGCAGTCCATTATGCAGGGATTGACCTTTGTCAGCTATCCTTTTGGCAACACCACCGCGAATTGGTCCACGGCATATGTTCCCGGAGCGGCAGTGACAACCTATGTAAATACAGGGGGTAAATGGGAATATACCGAACAGATTAACCTTGGAGTCGATTTTGGTTTTTGGAACAGCAAACTCTACGGAAATATCGACGCATACATCCGAAACACCTACGATATGCTCCTTAACGTAAAGGCGCCTGCTACGGTCGGAAACCTTTACTCAAGCACTATGAATGTCGGCACTGTAAGCAACAAAGGTATAGAACTTACTCTTGGTCACGCCAATGCCGTTGGAGATTTTCGCTACGACATAAATGGCAACCTCTCTCTCGTTAAGAACCGTCTCACCCATCTGAATGGTGGCGAGAGAATCCAGGGAGGCTTTACAATGTGCGATGAGGGACTTCCTCTCTTCTGTCTATGGGGCTGGGAATATGAAGGAATATATCAGTCCGATGAGGAAGTCAAGGAGCATCAGTTCGGTACTTCCAACATCACAGAACACGCGGGAGACGCCCGCTATAAGGATCAGAATGGCGACGGGCTCATAGACACCAACGACATGGTGAACATCGGAAATCCTTTCCCGTGGCTCTCCTATGGTCTCAATATTACGATGAATTGGAAAGGATTCGACTTTTCGATGTTCCTTCAGGGAGTTTATGGCAATAAGATTTACAACGCACTTCGTCGTCAGACTGAGGGAGACGGAAGGCAATCTACGCTGAGTACAGCTATGCGTAATGTCTGGACTCCGACATCCACCGATGGCATAATTCCGAATCCTTCAGGCTCTTCCAGAAACTATGACGCGAATTCACGTTTCGTCGAGAGCGGATCCTATCTGCGTTTGAAGAATATCCAGTTGGGTTACACCATTCCGAACAATCTCACGAGGAAATTCCACGTATCGTCTTGGAGGTTTTATGTTTCCGCCAACAATCTGCTTACATTCACAAAGTACAGCGGATATGACCCTGAGGTCAGCGGAGGTGTAGATTGGGGAAACTACCCACAGTCACGTACAATTCTTTTCGGAACATCACTGAACTTCTAAACCACAACAATAATGAAACTCAGATATTTGATATATGCTTTGACTCTCGGTCTCTGCCTGACTTCCTGCAACAAATGGCTACGGGAAGAACAGCCTAACGAATCCAAGCTCGGCGACTTCTTCGTCACCAGAAGTGCTGCGGAGCAGGCCGTGAACGGATGTTACGTTCCAATGACATGGAATCTCGGAGGGACCTACTGCAACGAATGGCTCATCGGGGACATCGCTTCGGACGACGCAATCAAGGGAGGAGAGTATCTCAAGGATATGACGGCTGCATTCGACATCTGCAAATTCCAGGTGGTTCCGAGCAATGGACTTCTTGAGGCTTTTTACAATGCGCAGTTCATCGGCATCGGCCGCTGCAATCAGGCGATAGCCTCCATTCGTGAAATGACGCTTCCGGAAGATATGACGGAAACTGACCGTAGCCGTTTCATTGCCGAGGCCAGATTTATGCGTGCATTTTATTATTTCCGCCTTGTTCGTCTTTTCGGCGGAGTCCCTTACACTACTGAGCCGATTTTGGATTCTCGTGACTGGAAAAAACAGCGCGAGAGTGCAGAGAAAATTTATGGACTCATAATTTCTGACCTTGAAAGCGCTGAGGCTGTACTTCCGAAATGTGACGAATATGCCGCAACAGAACTTGGCCGTGCGACAAAGGGTGCAGCCGATGCTCTTCTGATGAAAGTGAATCTCTACAGAAAGAACTACGACGAGGTACTCAAATGGGGAAAGTCAATCATCGGTTCCGGGAAATATGACCTTGCACCCGATTATTTCTCCCAATTCCTTCCGGAAAACGAATGGAATATAGAGTCGGTTTTTGAAATCAACTATGTTGAGGATATGTACTCCGATTACGGGGGATTCGGTTTTACCAGGGGAACATTCTCCACTGTGATGATGCGTCCGCGTTCCGCTAAAGTCGGAGGCGTTTCCGGTTGGGGATATGATCGCCCGACTTGGGATTTGTATGCAGAATATGAGATCGGTGACCCGCGCCGTGACTGGACCATTCTCCAGCAGCTTCCTTCCGAGGTTGAGAACGAAACGGCAGAGATTCAATATGCAAACTATTTTTACAACAGAAAATATCAGCAGGAGCAGTATCCTGCATCGGCAGAGGCTGTTGCAAAGGGGTTGCGTTTCGACTTTCCGGAGCTCGGACATCCATCTCGTGCCGGCTTGAATTGGAAAGAAATCCGCTATGCTGATGTACTTCTTATGTATGCCGAAGCTGCGATAGAAAGTGGGAAAGAACTTGATTTGGCAAAAACATATATCAATAAAGTGCGTCATCGCGCAAGTGCTTCACTCCCTGAAGTAGAGGCGACACGTGAGTCTCTAAGGCACGAGCGCAGGGTGGAGTTGGCAATGGAGGGCCACCGCTGGTTTGACCTCTGCCGCTGGGGGATTGCCAAAGAGACAATGAATGCCTATCGCGAGAAGTTTAAAATTGCGAATTGGAGCTCACTCAAAGCGGAATATCCTTTCATCAGCGGAATTGACGCAAGCAGGTTCGAACTCCTTGACGGAGATGATATGAACGAATTCAAGGATTGCCACTATCTTATGCCTATTCCTCAAGAGGAAGTCCGCATTGCGGGTCTGGAGCAGAATCCCGGGTATTAGAATACGGATGACAATAAATTAATTATAAACCACTTAAATAGACGTTTTATGAAAAAGATTTCAAGCTTGCTGCTTTGTGCGGCAACTATTCTTTCTCTTGCATCATGCAAGAAGTCAGAAGTCAAGGGTGATGCTTTCGACTGCATCGTAAAGACTTCCGAGGTTACGGAAAATTCAGTAAAGGTCAGCGTTGAGGTAAACGATGCTGCTGCAGAGTACAGCCTTTGGGTCGTTGAGGAGTCTGCCTACAAAGAAGCCGTTCCTGAAACAGCAAAGAAGCTCAAGGGCAATGCTGCTGAGGTTTTCGAGGGGCTCAATGCCGACACCGAATATCTGGCTGTAGTATATGAGCCTTCTTTCGGATTCTCGAAAAAAGGTTTTGTAACTTCAAAACCGAGCAAGGTTTATCCTTGTCTCCAAGGCTCGGACTACATCATCATTTCTATGGATGAGACTACCATAAAGAAAATCGAGAAGAAGATCAAGTACTTTATGCCTGCTGACGGTGTGTATGGAGAACCGGATACCGGAACTCTCTTCTTTGACTGGTGGAATGGCGGAGCGGCTGGTACCCCTTCTGGTCCTAACTTCTTCGGAGTTGTTGCTGACTGGTTCTCAGTTAAGACAGCCAGTGGCTGGTTTGGTTATGCGTTCCGTCTTGCAGAAGGTCTTACCGATGAGGAGAAGGCTGAGTCCGCAAAGCGCCGTGAAATTCTTAAGGGAATTACAGCCGACTACACTCTCCATATTGCAATGAAAGGAACTGCTGCAGGCGAGTACAGCCTCGGAATGCTTGACGCTACTATTACCATTGGGGACGAGAAAGCTGCTTACGGTTTCAAAAGAGATGGCGAATGGCACGAAATCGAAATTCCTGTTTCAGCATTTATGGCGGGAGAAAAATATAATGCATCAACTTCTGTAAACGTGCTCCAGTGGACTCAGGGAACTAATGGTTACCCTACCACTCTGGATGTTGACGCCATTTTCTGGTACAAAAAATAGTTGAAAAAGAATGAGCAGAATAATCATTCTGTTGCTATCCCTTATCACTGCCGCGCCTGTTGTAGTGTCTTGTCAAAGTGAGCCTTCAATGGCGCACGAGGAAGACTTTAATGTCTTCCGAGTCAGGACAAAGCAGGCGCGCAGTGCCAAGAGGGGAGTCTGCGGCAATTTTCAGATTTCTTCAGATGCCCGCTTGCTCGCTCCGGGAGTCAGTTGGGACTATAATTGGTCCCACAACTATCCCGCGGATGCTTCAGCCATTTACGGGGCTGGGATGGAGTTTTATCCGATGGTTTGGAATGCCGGACTGAACAAGGAAAATATCAGTCGCCTCAAGAATGATTATCCTTCCACGGGATATATTCTGGGTTACAACGAGCCGAACCTTGTTGACCAGGCCAATATGGTGCCGTCTGTGGCTGCCAAGACTTGGCCGGAGTTGAGGGCGTTTTCCAAGGAAATCGGAATGAAATTGATGTCTCCGGCATTGAATTACGGCACACTCTCGGGCTATCACGACCCCGAGGTCTGGCTTGACGAGTTTGTTGCCTGCGACGGAATAGGGAACGATGCCTTCGATGCGATTGCTCTTCACTGCTATATGCCGAACGTGAGCGGAATGCGAACGATGATACGCAAGTTCGACAAGTACGGCAAACCGGTGTTTATGACCGAGTTTTGTCATGCGAACGGTAGCATCACAAACAGTGTCACCGAGCAGATTTCGTTCATGTCCGATGTTCTCAATATGCTTGAAACGGACAGCAATGTGGACGGATATTCATGGTTCATGCATCGTGCAACGGGTAAGTGGGGAGCCATATCATTGTTGAATAGTGATGTTTCCTCTCCCGAACTTACTGAGTTGGGAAGGGTGTATGTGAACTTTTCTTCATTCGATAAAAACTGTTGGTATGGGAGGCACGAAGTCATTCCGGCAGAGCATTATGTCGCCCACAATATGTGTGGAGTGCAGACCGGATGGAAGGATGTGTTCAAAGTGCGTCCGTGTACCGATTCTGCCGGTGAACTTATGATTCTTTGCTATCAGCAGGATGCGTGGGTTGAGTATCAGATTGAGGTTGAAAAAACCGGGACCTACTCGCTCGGAGCTCGCTACATATCAACTCTCCTTGGGGGAGTGATGGCTGTTTCTGTAGATGGAGGAAAAGAACAATTTGTCACTTTCGACAAGACTTCCGAGTGGAAATGCAAGTGGATAGATGGCTTGTACCTCGAGAAGGGTAAACACACGATTCGTCTCACACATAAGGACGGGCGAGTCGATTTCAACTGGTTCTACCTTGATTGACGGAATTTGTAGAAATCCGCATTATTTGCTAACTTGCTCCTCGCTATGAAAGGGACAGGTCTAAAAAATATCATTTTAGTTCTTGCGCTGTGCATTCCTATGCACGGCGCATCGGCGTATAATCACCCGGACAACCTCGAGAAGCGGCTTTTGGCTCTAGACAAGGCTCTTGAGGAGTCCGGGGTCAGGTGGAAAACCCTGTGTGTTACGCATAGATTTTCTGTAGTCTAAAAAGAAAGTATTTAAGGCTCCCGATACGTTCCAGATATCCTGACTTTTTTAGGAATGCAATCTCGCGTTTGATTGTACCATCTGATAATCCCGTCTTTTCGCATATCTTTTCTCATATCCTTTCTCTACTCAGACTTTTGTCCTCAGCAAACATTTGCAAAATCAGCTCCTGTCTTTCGGTCAATTTTATTGGCCATTTATTGAGTCAGGTTGAACATGTAGGGTTAATTAGAAACCACCCCGAACTTCGACTTAATTCGGCATATTGTTTGCAAACTACAACACAACGTATTATATTTGTCAATACATATTAAAATCTACGACTATGGCACAGGCAACATTATCAATGAGAGTTGATGATACTCTCAAGAAAAATTTCGATAGCATCTGCGATGATTTCGGTTTCACCAGCACAGCAGCAATCACTGTATTCATGAAGACCGTTGTACGTGAAAGACGCATTCCGTTTGAGATCAAGGCATCAACCAAAGAACAGATCAACAAGGACGCTTGGGTCGCTTTCCTCGAGATGAGAGCAGCAGCTGCCGAGGCAGGAATCCAGGACATGTCACTTGAAGAGATAAACGCCGAGATTCAGGAGGTGCGCAATGGAAGATAAATTCTACGCCGTTATTGACACGAACGTCATTGTATCGGCGGTCATTTCAAAGAGTCTGGAGTCCAATCCGGCAAAGATCATCCGCGCCATCGTACAGGACCGCATTGTTCCCCTGTTCAACGATGAAATTCTGGACGAATACCGCGAAGTATTGTCAAGACCCAAGTTCCACCTTACGCAAGCGCAGATTGAGACAGTACTCAAGGCAGTCGTCACTGATGGCCTTAACCTCGACAGGACATCAGCTGAAGGCGTCGATTTCCCAGATCCTAAAGACATCGTATTCTACGAAGTGGCTCTTTCCAAAGAAGGCTCCTACCTCGTGACAGGAAATATCAAGCACTTCCCAGTCAAGCCATTCGTCGTAACTCCGACAGAAATGGTCAAGATGATGGAGTTATAATGTACCCCTTTCTTTGGACAGTTGTAAGTTCCCCATATGCAGCCATCGCATAGACATGCGCCGGGATTTGTGCCCAATTCCTTGGTCGGTGCTGATGATTTCCGGTGCACCATGTTCCTTAATCGCTCGCTACAGAACCTCAATGGCATGGAAACATCAAGTGTATGGTTGCCGGCGACGGTGGTTGCCCGTCCGTTCAGGTGCTTAGCAATTAGTTCCCTGTGCATCCGTCGCCGACCAGCCACGAAACGGGGAAACTATACCAAATGACATATCCAGCCAGGGACGTGAGGGTGCGTCCAAGCACAGGGTTATCGGCATACAGCACAATGCGACGATTATGTGTCAGACAACCTGGCGGATGATTTTGTTACATTCATTAGATGTAACGCATTAATTGTCAGAAGATTGTGATAAATATAACTCATCAGGATTCCTGCCAGGTTGTCTGAAATTTCCGCAACGATGCATCTGAACGCATCAATATCGTGAAGCGTTGAAAAACCTCTGTGGCAGAGGAAGCGAAAGGGTGGACATACACAGGGTTTCCCCCCTGCCCCGGAGTCCGTACGATTTGGTTCCAGATAAAACGTTTAAGCGGTACAAAGCGGCAAAAATCACCGGTTTGTACCGCTTAAAACGTTTTTGCAGAACGAAATCCAGCACTTCGCGGGACAATGTCTACTGCCGTGAAGTGCCGGCAATCCTCTTCTGCAGAATCATCCTCAGGCCTTCACCAGATTAATTGAAATCCTGAATGTCCGGGTGTTTTGCCAGAGAGGGACGAAGTCTGACGGCTTTTCGAATCCGAAGGCTTTCATGACCTGCTTGAGGGCGAGCAACTCGGCCTTTTCTTCTGCTGAAATATCCGGATTGCTTTCCATTTCGGCAAGAATCTTATCCAGATTCGGAAGGGCAGGGAGGAAAGCATTGACGACCGGATCGCACATTTCCTTGTCTGCGTAAAGTTCGAGAGAACCGTCCTCCTCTGAATATTTGAACCGGAGACCGTATTTCATCATTTCCTGTATCTGGGGCAGGAGAAGGGTCATATCTACACCCAGGTATTTGAGACTGTCTAGAGATTTCATAATGTCCAGGGCATTCGTGTTGTCGTCGCCATTCTCAGCCGATGCGGCCAGATTCGGAACAATGTAGCAATAACCTTGGAGAGCATACCAGAAAGCAAGATTGGCTTTAGGCAGGGAAATCCATTCGGTGTCGGGACCAGCATTGAAATGATACTTTCCGTCAGACCCGATAAGCGCCTTCAGAAGCGTCTGGACATCAGGCATCTGGAAATCTCCCTTGTCTTCAGAATCTTCCTCCTTGTATTCCGCGGTAACATTGCCGTCCTCATGGAATGTCATGCTGTTGAATCTGTCCGCGATATCCAAGCTCCCCATAAGGCTCAATGCCACTGAAAGATTGGCTGCTGTGGCAGCATATTCTCCGTCTGCTTTCCATGTTACCTGCATCGGATACGCAGACGGAAGCAAGTTGGCTCCAGGGGCTGCCGTGCGGAGAAGATTCCATGTTCCGGCCAATCCGGCCTGAGCCTCCTCCGAAACCTTTGTCGTCACCACGACCGTTATTTTTCCTTCAGAGGTAATCTTGCCTTCGGATGAAATCTCGTAGATTGTCGGACGGGCTTCGACCGAGAACAACGTCACCATCGACGGGCTCGCCGTAAGAGAAGTCTGTCCGCTGAAAGACCATTCCCCCTCGCCGGCCGATTTGAGGTCAATGCCCATTTCCACCTTGCGGTAGCCGGGAATGACATTGTTCAATGTCAATGTCGCATTGTCAGAATTTGCTGAAATTTTGGCATAGCCTATCTTCACAGGCACCTCATTGACAGTGATCACGGCATTCCCGCTTTCGGCGGTGAGTATCTCACTTGGTATTTCTTTCCAATCAATCTTGTCGGCATTGTCCTTGTCGCAGGATACCGAAAACGCCAATGCGCACACCAGCGCACAGAGCGGCATAATTCTCTTCATCATAACCAGTTAAAAATTACGACCCCGCACACGCGGAGCCGTATTGGTGATGCAAAAAATATGCAAAATTATTTTAGTTCAGGAAGTCATTGACAATACCCGCTTTAAATCAGCACTCTAAATGAGTAGTTTAGCTGTCTTTGACGGTATGCTCTCGTACTCGCGTACGTTTCCTTTATAGATGAGATCCTTGACAGAACCGCCTACCTTGTCGTCCTTGAACAACAGCTTGGCGGAAGCATCGTCAGCAATGTCGTAGATGAACAGTGAAGCCTTCATCTCGCTCTCTTCATCGGCATTTTCCGCAGCGATGTATAGCGTCTTGGCATCGTAGGTGTTGAAAATCATCTTCTTTGCTGTGTAATTGCCGTCGAGCGTGATGTATGGCTCAGAGTCGAAATTCTTTCCGTCATAGTTGAGTCTGTAGATTCTGTTCCCGTTGGAGTAGTAGAGAATCGTCTTGATAGGGTTTACTGCTATGGCGGACTCTGGAAGAATCTTGCCTGACGCATCTATCTCGCTCAGAACTGACTCACCCATTACAGCGGCGTCCGGATCGAACCTGTAGACCTTGGTCGCGGCACCATCTGCAGTCACCAGCATTATGGCCATGGCATCGTAGCGTTCTTTGTAATACTCGCCGTCGCATCCTTTCATGAAAATCGGCTCGCCGGAAAGCACTTTGTCTCCCTCTGTTGCTTCAGAAGCTAAAATTGCCGAATGATAGACAAGTTTGTTTGTGGTCTTGTCGAAATATGCGCGGACATAATCACTTGAGTTAGTCTGGCCGACAACGCAAGTATAGTCTGCAATCACGGCTCCTTTCGGAAGGATGTCAGAACCTTCTGCAGCAACGAAATTCCTGTCACTTGTCATGATGTAGTCTTTGCCCCCACCTACGAAATAGACGACATCCTGCATACTGTTCCATGCGCCCTCCTGCGTGCCTTTAGGACAAAGCATGGCATTTGGATGGAACTCGCCACTGCCGTTGTACGTGATTTCTGTCTTAACGGTCATATCATTGGTATTCAATGCATAAACCTTGACGGGATTCTCTGTGCTGACGAGCACTTCATAGTAATTGTCCTTAAGAGCCGCCGCCTTTGGAGATGTAAGTCCTTCACCTTTCCAGCACAATGCCAGCGGGCTTTTGCCGAGTTCCAGCGTCGGGTTGTTGTCCTTGAAAGCGTACGGACTTGCCGGGGTGCTCATAATGTCAAGACGTTTCCACGTCAGTATTGACCCTTCGCTCGTACCGGAGAGCAGCAGAAGTCCTTTGTCGTAAGGAGTTGTGACCGTGAGCTTGAAATCGGCAATCTTGGCACCGGTGGACGTGGAAACCTTCAAATAACCGTTGAACTGGCCGTTCTTGTCGCACTTGAATGTCAGCACGCTGTCTGTTCCGACGACCTTGTAGTCTATGTTCCACTCATATTTTACACTGTCCTTGTTCTCTTCCGTGTAGTTCACGAAATTCACGGTCGGAGCAATCTCCAGATACTCGTGCAGGCCTCTGTCGTATTTGGCTTCTACACCTGACAATTCAGCCACATCAGGAGGGACGATTACCTTGATGTTGTCTTCTTTTGCGCAGGATGCGGCAATAGCCGCGAGAACACCTGCCGCTGCAAACATTTTCAATGATTTCATAATTCGTATTATTATTGATTAAAATTAATTACCATGTCAATATCTTTTATACCGGCCAGTCCACGTCAGGGAAAGAGACATCGAACTCCGGATGATCCCCGAAATACTCCTTGACTTTCTTGAAAGTCCGCAATATCGTGTATTTCATCTCATTGATATCTGTGCGCGTAATTGCTCCGCCCCATAATTCTATGAATTTCTGATATTTGCGTGGATTGTACTCGCCAAGCCACTTCGATAGCATCGACCACCATTCCGGCAGGTCAAGCCTGTTCGTGAAACTGATTGCCACCGACCTGTCCTCCACCGCACCGAGTCTGAAATCCTCACCGGGCAGCATGTCCAGCACCACCGTAAATACAGAATCCGACTGGAGGGACAACCTGTGTATTGTCAATGCTACCGTACCCGCCGATGCTCCGGAAGGGATTGTCCCCTCCATCCGCGGCTCATCATAATGCTCATGCAGCCTTGCCGTTGTCCTCGAATTGTCAAGAGTGATATTGAATATACGTTCATGACCGGCAGGGGAACCGATGATTTCCACCCCGATCAGGAGCGTCGTGTCCGTCACTGAAAACGGAAGCTCACCGAAAGAGAAATACAGTGAATCTGTCTTGAAATTTATAAGCGAATCTCCCTTGTAAGGGAAACTTTCCTTGTAACTGCACCCTGCGATTATGCCTGTCAAGGCCAAAATCATTGCTGTTCTTCTCATTTCCGTGCCTCCCCGTTTTCATACTCGCTCTCCGGTAGCGGAAGCACATATACCTCGTCAGAAGCAGTGAAATGTTTGCTGTTTACCCCATCCATATCCATATTGAACCGCTTGTACGTGAAGAAGATTTGCCCTTCACCCCAGTATTCCTTTATATATTCTCCGACAAGTTTTCTTCTGAACTTTGCCTCCGTGTCGATGTCTTCCAGTGAAAGCGGCCGCAGACCGCGTGCCGTCACCACTGCATTCAGATATTCCAGAGCCTTCTCCATGTTTGCAGATGCATATGCGGACTCCGCCAGAATGTAGTACATCTCGGGAATCCTTATGAGATTTGGTCCGGGAATGCGCCCGGTCGGAACTATCTGGTCTTCATCATAGTTCTTGTCGTATAACTTCACACAAAGCGTGACGCTTTTAGTCCACGTCCTCTTGGCGAAACAGGCCTGATACCTGTAGTCATTGTTGGTGGAAGTGAATGTGGAAACCTCGAACAGCGTCTGGTAATTGTCACGTACCATCAACATTGACTCGGTAAGTCTGGTGGGGTAGAGGTTGCTCCTCACGTCCAGATACATGTTCGGAGCATGCAGTCCGAAGATGCCCTCCCTGTTTGCCAGATATCCCTTGAAAAGGCTTTTCACTTGCTCGTCCCGAGTGAACTGGAAATCACCCTCCAATGCCGCTTCAGCGTACTTGGCCGCTTCTCCGTGGTTGCCCGCCCAGTTGTGTACGCGCGCCAGAAGAGCCGCGACGGCATATTTGTTCATATAAACATTGGACGGAGTCCTTCCGGAAATCTCCGGAGATTCTGAAAGCAGTTTGTACGACCGCTCCAGATCATCAGTGATCCTGTCATATGCACCCTTTACAGAAAGCCTCCTGAAAGGCGTTATGGAAAAATGGTCGGCATAGGGAATTGCTTCAGCATCAGGCTTTTCCATTCCAGGAGCGAACAGGCGCAGGATGTCGAAATGCACCATCGCCCTTACGGCCCGCGCCTCGCCTTCGATATGAGGAAGCCCCGGATAAGAATGCCCGGAGACATTGTCAATGATACTGTTCGCAGAGGAAATGACATTATATGCCCCGCTCCAGATGGCGTCGATACGCGCACGCACATCCTCGTCCCTATATTTGAGGTCAATGCTTTTTGTCAATGTCGTCTCGCCTTCGCCATAGTCGTTGAAATACAGCTGTGCTATTTCGTCGATGAATCCGAAAGAAAGCTCCTTGCCGTATAGGCCCTCCGCTGCCATGGAAGCATAGACTCCATCCATAGCGTCAATGAATCCCTGCTCATTCCCGAACATTTTCCCGTTGTTTACGATTCCCGGAGTGTCAATGTCAAGAAAACTGCAAGAAGATGTCAGAAGAACTATGATAAAACCAGATATGTACCTATTTGTCATATTGTCAGATGTTTAGCGATAATGAGAACTGAAATGTCCTTGCGAAGGGATAGTCCAGGCCACGCTCCCTGCGGATGGATGACCAGTTGAAAAGGTCACCTGTGGACAACGAAACCATGGCCCTGCGCAGATGTATCCGGGTAATCCAGTTCTGCGGCAATGTATATGAGACTTTGAGAGAAGAACCGTCAAGGGCATATTCCTTGGCTACGAACCTGTCGGTAACAGGTGTGACCTCCCGCGAGGCGATATTCTTGTACTTGGCCATATCTCCAGGTTGTTTCCATCTGTCGTAGAATACACGCCTGTCTGCGTTCTCGCGAGGATTTCCTCCTTCCACCTTTGTCGCAAGCGTCTGGTTATAGACGGTGGCTCCCAGCCTGTAGGCGAAAGTCATCGAAAAATCCAGACTTTTCCAGCTGAACGACGCCCCGAAAGCACCATTCACCACCGGAGAGGTGTCTCCAGCCACGTATTTGTCCTTGTAACTGTATTCGTATGTGTAGTTTCCATCCTTGTCAATGAATACCTCACGTCCGTTTGCAGGATTGATTCCTGCGGAACGCATGACTTTCAGAGCCGTCATTGACTCTCCCTCCTGATAAAATGAAGCCGGCAGCACGGACGAGGATGATGCCTCGTTCTTCTCGTTCAAGTTCTTCAAGTAGTCACTTATATGAAGAATCTTGTTGGTGTTGTGGCTGGCGTTGAGGAAAAGGTTCAGATTCAGATCTTTGCGTTGCAGAACATTTCCTCTTATGGACAGTTCCACTCCTGAATTGCTTATCTTCCCAAGGTTCTCTTTCGCATTGCTGAACCCTATGTGCGGCGGTTTGGAAATGTCCATCACAAGACTGTTGGTAGTGTCATAGTAATAGTCAATGCTGCCGCTTAGCCTGTCAGCAAACACTCCGAAGTCCAAGCCTATGTTTCTTTTCAGACTTCGCTCCCATTTAAGGTTTGGATTTACCATTGAGACCGGCACGGCGCCGATGTTGCCGTTGTAATACAAATCTGAACTGTACCGGTATGAAAGCTGCGCCTGATATGGATTGAAGTTGGCATTGCCTACGAATCCGATGCTGGCGCGCAGTTTCAGCAGTGAGATCTTTGTCGTCTGTATGAATTTCTCTTTGTGGATGTTCCAGCCGAAACCCAAGGAACCGAACGGGGCGAACCTGTTGTCTGTACCGAACTTTGACGAACCTTCGTAACGGACGGACAAGTCAGCGAAATAACGGTTTCCGTAGATGTAATTCGCATTGGCGTAGAATCCAAGCATCCTGGACCGGTCCTCTCCTCCTCCCGGATGGCTCTCGGCGTAGCCTGTCGCCATCGAAGGATGCTCCAGTTTGTCGGAAAGGACGCCCAGCGCCGAGAAAGAATGAGTGTCGGACTTCGTGGCCTCCACATTGACCCCGCCGGTGAGGCTGAGCGAACTTGTTCTTGTCAATGTCTCGCCCCATGACTTGTTCCAGACCAGGAAAGCATTGCCGGACAGTGCATTGGACGTACCGTCATTGACATTGAAACTGCCCTTTTTCTTCGGGTCTGCGGTGGTGTTGAATTTCTGCGATTTCGGCGAATAGTAAGTCTCTCCGCCGGATTTCGTCAGGGTATAGCTCAATGTCGCTTCGGCCCTGAAGCCTCCTGCGATGTTCCATCTTAGCCTGAACGTGTCGATAAACGAAGTGGATGATGAATGGATATAACTGCTCAACTGTTTCTCGTACAACGGATTGGCCGTGTTGAACGAAAGTTCCTTGTTAAGGGAGCCGTCTTCATTGTAAGGTCTGTCGTAAGGATTCAGCCTGACATAGTCGGAGAACTTTCCGTAAGGGACGTCCGTGGATTTGGTGGCGCTGAATGATGCGATGTTCTGTATGAACAGCTTGGAAAGACTTCCGTATGTGAGATTGATGCGGAGAGAACTGCTGTTCCTGCCGGAATCGTCCATGACTCCGCGCGTGGAGTTTATGTTGCCTGACACATTGTACCTGAAGTCCTGGCTTCCTCCTGAGAGCATCACATTATGCAGATGGTTCAGTCCGGTGCGGAGGGCCATCCGTTTCCAGTCCGTGTCCACACCGGCATTGACCCTGTCAAGTTTTTCATAATAGATTTTCTGCCATGCGATGTCTGTGCTGCTGGATCCTGTGAAATTGCCGTAGATACCGGCTTGGCGTTCGTACTCAAGCTTGTCGGCGGCGTTGAGGAGACGGTAGTCGGAAAGGTCAGGCACACTCATCTGGACATTTCCGGTATAGTTTACCTGGAGTCTTCCGGACTGCGTAGGTCTGGAGGTGATGACTATCACTCCGTTTGCGGCCTTGGAACCATAGAATGAAGTTGCGGACGCATCTTTCAGAACTGATATGGATTCGATGTCCTCGGCCGGCATATCGAATATATATGTGATGTCCACTTCGGTTCCGTCAAGGATGAACAGGGGAACATTGGTCTGATCTCCTTCGATGAAACTGCTTCTTCCGCGCAGTACCATATCCGGCACCTTGTTGGGGTTTGAACCATTCTGGATGTCGTCTTTCAATTCGAATCCTGGAGCTTGCAGCTGTATGATGTTCAATACGTTACTATGTGTCAGTTTCTCTATCTGGTCGCGCTTTATCACAGTCAGCGCACCCGTATAGCTTTCTTTTTTCTTGTCCACATATCCGGTTATGACTACGTCCGAGACTGTCTCTGTCCGCTCCTTCATGATGATATTGTACTTTGTACTTTCGGTATTGATCCGTACGATCTCGTCGCAATATCCCAGCATTACCGTCTTGAAGGTCCCGATGCTGTCAGGAAGGTCGAAGGAGAAGCGGCCCTCGGCGTCTGCGGAGGTGCCGTAAGTACGGCCTTTTCCGCCGTAAGCTACGATGCCGGCCCCTGCTACAGGATTGCCTGCAATGTCGGTAACAGTTCCGGCAATGTGCCTGACGTTCTGAGCTCCAACGAGTTCCGACGACATTATTGTCATCAGAAGAAGCAGCAATATCATATAGTGAGTCCGATAGTTGTTCAGGGTCATCTTTTTTTGTCAGTCCATTTTTTTTCGGCTGCAAATTTAAGGACCTGAATTTCTGTCGGCAATCCTATAAAATGGTGATTTTTCATTGGCGAAATACCTACAAATGGTGAGTTGACGTTTTATGGCATTGGCGTAAATTTGTGCCCGAAAAAAATGAATGGAGAAATGATGAATGACAACCATGCTGCAGTATTGGTGCTGGCAATGATGCTGGGAGTTTCTGCTGCAAGTTCTTGCTCGTCCGTCCGCGATGAGATGGAAAAAGACATTGATATCGAAACGCCTATACGTGAGGCCGATGATATCAAGGTTATTCCGGGGAGACTTCGGGTTAAGTTTTCGGAAAAAGTAGAGCCGAGGATTAGTCTGCTTTCTGCAGTCGGAGCGACCAGGATGGAGCGTGTGTTCCCGTATGCCGGAAAATTCGAGGCACGTACTCATAAGGAAGGTCTGGACAGGTGGTATAATGTATGGTATGACGAGGCTGTTCCTGTAACCAAGGCTGCAGGCGAGTTGGAGAAGACAGATGGAATCGAGGTTGTGGAAAAGGTCCTGCCTGTGAAGAGGATAGATTTCGGAGAGCCTGTCACGATGCTGCCTATGGGCGTCAGCTCATCTTCGGAATATCCGGTGGATGATCCCTATCTGCCGAAGCAGTGGCATTACCATAATGATGGCAGCCGCACGGATGCCATAGCCGGAGCGGACATTAACCTGTTCCGCGCCTGGGAGGTTACGTCCGGCAGCAATGATGTCGTTGTGGCTGTCGTGGACGGCGGTATCGACTATGCCCATGAGGATTTGGAAGGCAATGTCGGCAACTGGGCTGAACTCTACGGACAGGAGGGCGTGGACGACGACAATAACGGCTATGTGGATGACATATATGGCTGGAAATTCATTTATACAGACCGTAATCCGATGGGCGACAACAAGATAACCGCTGTCCCTCACGTGGCAGGGACCATAGGTGCGGAGAATAATAACGGCAAAGGTGTCTGCGGAATTGCAGGCGGAAGCGGAAACCATTCCGGAGTCCGTCTGCTCAGCTGTCAAATGTTTACGAACAACAAGAATGATGACGGCGATTCGGATGCGGCCATCAAATACGGAGCCGATGCCGGTGCAGTCATTAGCCAGAACAGCTGGGGATATGATGGCGCTACCTATCTTCCACAGAGTTGTCAGGAGGCAATAGACTATTTCATAAAATATGCAGGAATTGACGAGAACGGAAATCAAGTAGGCCCGATGAAGGGTGGGATAGTGATTTTTGCGGCAGGCAATGATGACCGCAATTATCTTTCCTATCCGGCATGCTACGACCAGGTGCTTTCAGTGGCATCCGTCGCACCTGATTACCGCAAGGCATATTATTCCAACTATGCGAAATGGGTAGATGTCGCTGCACCAGGCGGAACCTATCGGAAAGACGGACGCTATGATGACGAGTGTCCGGTCTACAGCACGCTGCCGGATAACCAATATGGCTATATGCAGGGTACTTCAATGGCGTGTCCTCATGTCTCAGGCGTAGCCGCGCTTGCCGTCTCCAAATATGGAGGTCCTGGCTTCACGCCGGATAAACTGAAACTGTATCTGACGAGAGGAGCCAATGATATAGATGCTTATAATCCTGGTTATAAGGGACTTCTGGGCTCGGGAATCGTGGATGCCTACAAGGCTGTATCTTCGGACCAGGGCTATGCTCCTGACCGTGTGACTGACCTTCAGAACAGCAATACGGCCGGAGAGGTGGAACTGACATGGACCGTGCCTGAAGACAAGGATGACGAGCATCCTGATACATTTTTGATAATGTGGCGCGTGGGGACATTGGACAAGCCGGATCCGGAAAATCTTCCTGAAGGCGCAAGCCTTGTACGTGTTCCGGTGAACGGGAAAAAATCCGGAGACAAGATGTCATATACTCTTCTGAACATGGACCAGGATACCCGCTACACCGTGGCGATTATTGCCGAAGACCCGTGGATGAACCGTTCGCCCGTATCCTCCATTTCCTTCGGAACTCCTGTAAACGAACCGCCTGTCCTTTCCACTGATGCCGTTCAGCCGGTGCAAGTTGCTTATAACCGGCGCGTGCGTGTGACTTGCCTGGTCACGGACCCGGACAGCAAGGACTATACGTATGAACTTACTGACCCGAGCGGTGCGGTCACACCTGTGAAAGAAAAGGGCAAACTGCATCTGGACATCTTCAACTACAAGCGTACTCCTGGCTCTTATTCTCTGCATGTTACGGTTTCGGACCGTTTCGGCGCATCCGACTCGGCAGACTTGAGATTCGATCTGCTGCCGGATCAGGCCCCGGTTGTCGTCAATGCCTTTGCTCCGGTCTATCTCGGCTCAATGAAGGAAACCTCCGTATTCCTGCCGTCATCTGCATTTGAAGATGAGGTCCCCGAGACCGTAAAATACAGTCTGTCCTGCGACAGGTCAATGCTTTTCCTTCAGGAACTCCCTTCAGGAGAGTTCAGCATAATGCCTCTTAAATTCGGTCGGTCGGAAGTTGAGGTAACTGCTGTCGATGAGGGCGGAAATGTCTCGAAATGTACTTTTGCCGTGCTCTGTCGGGATGATTCCCGCGAAGTCGATTTGTATCCGAATCCTGTCAAGGATATCGTGCATATCCGTATGGGAAGAAATGTGAAAGGACAGGTCAATGTCTCTGTGTATGATGCCGCAGCGAGGCGTGTGCTGACTGCTGACGTGCAGATTGCCCCGACTGAACCGGCTTCGGTGGACATGTCATCTTTGGGCGGCGGAAATTATACGGTCCGCATCTCCTGGGATGGAGGCTCACTTGTCCGCACAGTTGTTAAATTATAGATTTTCATGTGCTATGAAACCATCAGGACTCAATATTATATTGGCAATCTGCTGCGTGGAATTTTTCTGCCTTGCCACCATCACGGCCGCAGCTCAAGAGACAGGCGTTTTTATGAAAAACCCGGCGGATTCGAGGACAATGTCCCTGGCAGGTGCCGGGGTGGTATCACTCGATGATGTTTCTGTGCTGGACAATGCTGCACTGTCTCCGTTCTCGCAGAATCGCTTTTCTGCCGGCTTTTCCTGTCAGTCGTGGATGCGTAACGTTCTGGGCGGAGGAATGTCATCTTATTCAATGTCGGCAAGATACAGTTTCAGCAAGGCCGGGACTGTCTATCTCGGCATGCGCTCTTTGAAAACACCGCCTTTCGAACAGACTGATGATTATGGCAATGTCATTGATGACACAGCCAAGCCTGGGGACATGGCTTTTGAAATGGGATATGCCCACAAGTTCTGTGGAGATTTCTCGGCAGCATTGACTGCCAGATATCTACGTCTGGACCCAGGCTATGGGAATGCTGCCAATGCTGTTTCCTTCGATGCCGGTCTGGCTTGGCGCCATATATTCAAAGGTGTCATGGAAGACATTGCGGCAATCGCGCAGTTGAAGAATTTCGGCACGTCGCCGGATTATGGCTCAGGCCGCCGCAGCCTTCCATGGCTTGTCAATGCAGGTGTTTCAGCCGGGCTTCTGGCAGGAAAATATAACCGTTTCCGCGCCGGTGCCGCCCTGGATATTTCCGTGGCGCCGACATGCGGCAGTCTGTCTCCGAGCAGGGGAGTCTCAGCCTCTTTCGGTGCCGAGTACTCATACCGCCGCATGGTCTATGCCAGAGGGGGCTATCATTTGGGCAATAAATCTGCCGGTGAGCAGCGGTGGGCCTCTGTAGGATTGGGCTTCCGCTTCTGGCATATGACGCTTGACGCTGCTCTCATATTGACTCCGTCATCATCTCCTTTGCACGACACCGCCTCCGGAACACTCTCGATTTGGTTCTGAGAGTGGCATTATTGACGGCATTATTGACCGCCTCAAGTAAGTTTTCCGTATCCATGTGTCCAGTCGAATATCAGAATACATGGAGATTACTCCGACCATGGCATGATGATTGTCTTATCGAGTCTGCGTACAACATTGATTCTTATCCGAAAACCAATTGATTATGAACAGAAATAAATTGACGGCAGCAACGGTCGCATGCATTCTTATGCTGACCTTCAGTATCTCTGCAATCGCGAGAATTAAAAAACCTGTCATAGAACGCGGCATGACCAAACAGCAAGTGACAGCTTTGCTTGGTACCCCGTTGACATCCAGTTTCGATGAATTAGGCGACATCTGGATGTATGAAGAATGGCGCGGACCGTTTGTGGGTGGTTCAAACGTAAGGATTTATGTAATGTTCGATATGACTGGTAAAGTCGTCAGATGTGACGAACGGACAATTGAGTCCAACCGGCAGGAAGAAATCAATTCTCAGGTTTACTCCAATGGCGTTCCAAGAATAAATCAGCAGGTATATCCGCATGGACTGCACGGGCTGAACGATAGAGACTTTTCCACTTTATATAAAAAAGTATCCGATGCCAGCTTCGATAAAGACAAGAAGGATTTGATAGAAGTGGCCAGCCTTGGCTGCTATTACTCATGCAATCAATGCGCGAAGATATTAAGCATCTTTTCGTTTGACGATGATAAACTAGACGTGTTCAAGTTAATGGCTTCTCATATCATTGACTTGCAGAATATACATATAATTTATCAGCAGTTTACATTTGATGATGCCAAAAAGATGGTCTCGGATATTCTGCAGTCAGAGTTTGCACATTACTCGCACTGATCGACAGATTCATTCGTCATAAATCAGATATCCCAGCATTTCAGACGCCATTTCAGACGTAAAAATCCGCAACAGCCGCAGGTGTTCGTAACCATGTGGCTGTGACAGCCCATGTTTCGGAAAGGCGGTCAGCGCAGGTCCTTCTTGATTCCGATTCGGTTCCAGATAAAACGTTTAAATGGTACAAAGCGGAAAAATTATACCGGATTGTACCATTTAAAACGTTTTCGCGGAACGATTGGTATGTGTCCAGACAATCCCTTAATTCACGAACACCATTTCCTTCAGCAGATGGTCTGCGCCTGCCAGTTTGTCTATGGTGAACAGGACATAGCGGATGTCAAGCGAGATGTTGCGGCAGTAGTCAGGGTCGAATTCGATGTCGCTCATCGTGCCTTCCCATACGCGGTCGAAATTCAGACCGATCAGGTTGCCGTCCTTGTTTATCACCGGACTTCCGGAATTGCCTCCCGAGGTGTGGTTGGTGGCGATGAAGCATACCGGAACGGTCTTCTTGCCATTGTCCCCGGTTATCGCCCATTGACCGTAATCCTTGGCCGCATAGATGTCGCGCAGCCTCTGTGGAATGTCGTAGTCGAAAATCTCAGGATTGTCCTTTTCCATTATGCCTTCGAGGGTCGACTGCGGCTTGTAATATGTCCCGTCGGCAGGGGAGTAGCCGCTGATGCTTCCGTAAGCTACTCTCAATGTGAGATTTGCATCCGGGAAGAATGCTTTCTTCGGCTCGAACTCCATCTGTCCTCTCATATAGTCCCTGTAAAGCAGAGTGATTTCACGGTTCAGGCGCTTCTCGTAAGGGTATACGTCGCTTGCATACCATTTCCTGAATTCGTTGGCGAACCTTACAGCCGGATCCGCATACATTGCTGCCGTATCGGCTGCTTCCAGTTCCGCAACCTTGTCCGCATCCGTGAAGAGGGATTCTCCGAACAATGCATCTGCCCAGTTGCTTACGCTTCCGTATTTCGCCAGCTCTTTTTTCATATACTCCGGATGGAACTTTTCGGGAACATCTTTAGCGAATGCGCTCATGGTCGCCACGAAAGACTCCTTGTCGATAGGAAGGTAATAGTCCTTGAAGAATGCCTCCGACAATGCTGCAGCCCCTTCATTGTCGCCTCCGGCAAGCTTCTTCGCTACCGAACCCGCGAAACTGCAAAGCTCCACGGACGCGGCCGTCTCGCTGTAATACTCTCTGGCGAAAGTATAAGGTTCCAATGCTCCATACAATGAATCCAGGCGTGGCAGTATGGTGCTGTATTCCGTTCCCTCGGCCCACTTGGCAAATCTCTTTTCGTATTCCTGTTTTGCGGCTACGGTGCCCAGACGGTTGATTCCCTTCATCTCTCCCTGCCACTTTTTCCATGCGTTGGCCACGCCGGCATTCTTGGAAGAGTACTGGATTCTTACCTTCTGGCTCTCGGACATGTATTTTTTCTGAGTGTCGAGCCTCATTGTCCTCAATGCTATCTTCGCAGGGTCGGAAATCTCCGATACGTATCTCACGCCTTCTGACATGATATATTCCTGGGTCCTTCCGGGGAATCCGTAAACGAATGTGAAATCGCCTTCCTGGACGCCTCCGAGTGAAATCTTGAAGAATCTCTTGGGCGTGTAGGGAACATTGTCCTCGGAATATTCCGCAGGGTTGTTGTCCTTGTCTGCATAGATGCGGAAAATGGAGAAGTCGCCCGTATGGCGCGGCCACATCCAGTTGTCCGTGTCGCCGCCGAACTTTCCGATGGATGAAGGCGGAGCGCCTACCAGGCGGACATCGCCGTATTCGCGGTAGAGGAACAGGAAGTACTGGTTTCCGTAATACAATGACTCGACAGTAGCCCTAAGTCCCTTTCCTTCAGCGGTTACCTCTTTTATGAGCTGCTTGGAATTGACATTCACGACGGAGTCCCTTTGCGCTTCGGTCAATTCTGGGGTGTATCCTTCGAGAATCACTGAAGTGACGTCTTCCATCCTTTCCAGGAAACTCACGCTGAGCCCCTTGTTCGGCAGTTCTTCCTCTCTGCTCATTGCCCAGAATCCGTCCCGCAGGTAGTCGTGTTCGACGCTGCTGTGCTTCTGGATCTGGCCGTATCCGCAGTGGTGGTTGGTAAGAAGCAGTCCTTCCGCTGAAATGACTTCACCCGTGCATCCGCGCCCGAAAAGCACGACCGCATCCTTCAATGATGCCTGATTCACGCTGTAAATGTCTTCTGCCGAGAGCCTGAAGCCCTTGCTCTGCATGTCCCCGATCCTCTCCGAAATCAGCGACGGAAGCCACATGCCCTCATCCGCATAAGCCGCCGTTTCCGCAATGATTCCCATCGACAATGTCAATGCTCCGATCGTGTTCCTGAAAATTCCTTTCTGTGTCATTCGGTTATTGTTTGATGTATGTTTTGTTTGATTAAATATGTCCGCATGGCATTAATGACGGACATCACACAAAGATAATCAAATGCCGCAAAAGTGACTGCATGCATTAATGAGGATTTTATTAATTTTGCAAAGATTTGAACATTTTGTAGAAAGATTTAGACATTTTGTGAGACAGATTTGAACATTTTGTAAGACGGAAATGAAAATTGAAGAGGCTATTTTGTATGTTCTGGCTGAACGCAACGGCGGGTTGAGGACTGAACAGATTGCGGAGATCATAAACCGCAGGAGGCTGCATGTCAGGAAGGACGGGCAGCCGGTTACGTCGGCGCAGGTCTATGCTGTGGTAATGCGTTTCCCGGAAACATTTGTGAAGGCAGAGGGACGCATTATGCTGCTCATCTGATGTCTTGTTCCGGAAACGACATAAAGAAAGTCGACCGCATGGCGCGATCGACTTTCTTGCGTTTATCAGTCTTCCGGATATGGAGCGAAATCGGATTTCGACGCCCCGCATACCGGGCATTTCCACGAATTCGGGATATCTTTGAAAGGTGTACCAGGTTTTATCCCGCTATCGGGATCACCCTCAGCCGGATCATAAATCCATCCGCATCTGAGGCATTCATACTTCATCAGATCTTTTGGCATAATATAATTGATTATTAGTTAACACTCACGAAGTTAATCAATTATATAATAATTTCAAAATTCGTAAAGATGAAATTTGCATCTTATATGGTCAATATGGCATTGGGTTTGCTTCTGCATCTTGAAAATATGTGAGGCTTTTGATTGCAGTAAATAGTTGTGCATCCGAGAATTTCCGAACCTCTTTTTACCGCATCGGATTTCTCTTTCGAGGAGTGCATGGAGTTGCGAAGGCAGTATGACAGGTCGGAGCCGTTGCCTACGGAATAAAAAGAGTCATCAAAGAACTGAAACTAATTAGATTCGAATCTTTGGCTGTGAAAAAGCAAGAAAGAGGAAAGTACAGTCTGAATATCCGGTTCAGGAATTGAAAAGGTCGTCCATCTTAACTTCGCTATGAACGATACTCTTATGCTTGCCATTCACCACGCCGTATGTCGTAACGAATGTAATTACAAGTGCTTTCTTATTCTTTGTCGCCAGGCGGAACAGTCCGGTACGTTCTCGGAGTTTCGACTCATAGCCGTCGGTGATGCCGTACAGGTCAGTGCTGAATTTCATTTCGCACAAGTGGATTATGCGGTCGGCACGTTCGATAATCAAGTCGATTTGAAACCCCGGAATCCCACTTTCGGAATCGGCCTTGCTTCTCCATGTGGAAACAGACGTGCCTACTCCTGCAATTCCCAATGCGATTTTAATCTGCTTGTGGTGGCTCAAACATACCAGCTCAAAACCAAGTCCCATCCACGATAGAACACTGCGTGAATCGATATTATTGCTCCACCATCTTTCGTCTTTCGTATTGTTTGGTTCTATGAACTTGTAATAAAAGAGCGTGAAAAAGTCTGTCAATCTGAACAAGCTGTTGCGGGTTTTGTTGCCATACTGCGATAGCCGCGTAATAAAATCGCAGCGTTCGAGATTTTTCAAGATTTTACTTAGGAAAGTGCCCTCAATGCCGGTTGCACGAAGGATGTCTTCCCGTGTCATCCCCGCTTTATTTTCCGACAACAACTTGACAATGGAAACATAGGAGTCCGCTTGAGCGAACAAAGCGTTGTAGAGCTCATCGAATTCGCCTTTCAATTGCGCTCCTTCTGCAAAAAATAACCGGTCGATATTTTGCGCAAGACTGTCGGAAGGATTCAAAAGGCTCAAATAAAAAGGGACTCCGCCAAATATCATATAACATTGCAGGAGCTGGTATCTGTCCCATTGACAATTACGTTGTCGCAAATATTCTTCCGTTTCCCGCAGGTTAAACGGAGACAGGTGAAGATTGCAGGTGATTCTGGCGTGTAAACCGCCTTGATTGCCTTCTATCTTATCGGCCATCCAAGATGTCGCCGAACCTGTGGCTATAAGCACAATATCGGTGCGTCTGTTTCCCCAACCGTTCCAGAAATTTTCCAATGCGCTGACAAAATTTGAACGCTGGGTGTCCATCCAAGGCATTTCGTCGATGAATATGACTTTTTTACGATTGGAGGGCAACGTTTCCAGATAGTCTTCAAGCGCATTGAAAGCATCGTACCAAGTGGTAGCTTTAGGCTGTCGTTTCTTCGATTGCCGATGAATTGCCCTCATGAAATTCTGTATCTGCACAGTTGCAGGTGTCTTGTGCTCACCGACAAATGTAAAATCGTATTTGTAGTTGAAAAATTTGTCGATGAGGTACGTTTTGCCTATACGACGGCGACCGCTTATGATTACGAATTCAGAACGGTCCGATTCCAAGCACCGCTGCAATTCTTCACATTCTCTTTTTCGGGAAACGAGCTTGTCTTGCATACAATTATCTTTTTTGTAAAGATAGTCATTTTCGGCTGCAAAACCAAATTTTGCTCTTTGAGTTTTTACCTTTTCTTATATATAATTCAAAATAAGGTAATAACTCAATGATCATTTACTGATTTAAGATATTACTTTATCCGTGTAATTTGACGAGTAAAAGTAGTATCCATGGATACGGATAGTTTACGATATCCACTTTAATGCCATCCACAATCAAGAATCGCATCATTTTTGATGCTGATATTGGTGATACAGAAGCAAACGAAGATAATTCGAATACAATATCTTCCAGAGGCGCATCAATTTTTCCGAAGAAATCCAAATCTATGGAATCCTTTTCCACATCCCAGAAAAGAAAATCTGAGAACGAATTTATATATTCTCTATCGCTCATAGACAACAAATATATGAATTGATACCCGAAAAACCAAGTCTAGTCAGGTCAGTGTGAAAGCGTAAACATTTGAAACAGGAAAAAAATGCTATCTTCGCGGTAAATGGAAACAATTATGGAAGAACCGATATTGAATGCCCATAACAAGGCTGAATACGAGCCGGCGCATACCGCAGAACATATCCTTAACCGCACGATGGTCAACATGTTCGGATGCCCGCGTTCGCGCAATGCCCATGTCGAGCGGAAGAAAAGCAAATGCGACTATATCCTTGACACCTGCCCTACGGACGAGCAGGTGGCTGCAATCGAGGCTAAGGTCAATGAAATTATCAATGCAGCATTGCCCGTGACGATACATTTCGTTTCGAAAGAAGATGCCGCCGGGATTGTGGACCTGAGCAAGTTGCCTGATGATGCCTCTGATACTTTACGCATTGTCAGCATTGGAGACTATGACGATTGCGCGTGCATCGGCGCTCATGTGTCGGACACCTCGGAAGTCGGCGAATTCAAGATAATCAGTCATGACTTCAACGACGGAATCTGGCGCGTCCGCTGGAAAGTCATCTCTTGTAGATAAATGCTTTGTTCTTTAATTGATATTTTATACTTTTGTGTAAATATTTAAAATAGCATTTTAATAATTGTGGTTAATAAAGCATTACTTGACCTTCCCTGATTTTGGTTGACACTTTTAGAGCGGATTAACTAATATGGTTTA
>OCSG01000267.1_pt1 | contig 53516 bp, 49 predicted proteins | sample 1538831 | NCBI WGS metagenome assembly OCSG01 (sample SAMN04571729, study PRJEB22368) | human gut metagenome | biome: human gut; material: stool | host: Homo sapiens | place: Luxembourg | collected 2012-09-20 | reverse complement strand
TTCAAATACTCGATTCTCACGGTCTTTCAATTCCAATTTCTTTTTCAGCGGCCTTCTACTACCGGGTAGAATCCCATTGAACTGAATATATACCACGCGCTCATAGTACCGTCATCCTCGTCCATTTCCGGCGCGAGTCCGTCCGGCGCATTGCGGAACGCCCTTCCGACGAAAGGCTCCGGGTATTCAGCATTGCCCCCATAAACGTGGATCATTTCGTCGTCCGTAAGCAGGGCGCGCACAAGCCGCTGAGTTTCAGCAGGATTACCGAAGAGATTGAACAGGAACGGCGTGTGGATGTCAGGCTCGTTGCCCTGATTGAACAAGTGCTTGCCGAAGAACTCCTCCAGTTCTTTCTCCAGTTTCTCCCGCCCTTCCAGCGCTATCATCTTGTCAATGCAATGCGGTGCTGCCCAGCGGTATTGCCAGCGGCTTCCCTGATACAGCCCGTTGTCCTTCATCTTCACGAAATCATCCGTAACCGTCATGAATTCCGAAGGCCAGACCGCCATGAAAATCGAGTCCGCCCTGTCCGCATACATGCGCGCCTCATCTTCTTCGCCAAGAATGCGTGCAATGTTGCCAAGCGCCCACAGGTCATAGGAACTTTCCATCTTCTGGTCAGGAGTCCTCATCGGCAGCCTTTCCGCCTCTTCCTTCATTCCGGGGTATGCGACTTCGAGACAATGTTTGTCTGCAGCGCCGCGACGGTATGCGTCCAACAGCATTATCACGGAATGTTCCGTCCTCACGGTAGGCACGGATTCATGCGGGGTCGCCCAGTCTCGTTTCCCGGTCCGGAAAATATCCGCCATCGACCTGCTGATGTCACGCATTGCCGCAGGATCGATCAGACATAGCAGCGGGAATTTCGAGCGGAACGAATCCCAGACGGACCATGAACTATAATAGGTAAATCCCTCAGCATCATATATTTTGCCGTCAGTCCCCTTATACTTGCCATAAGATGTCGTCATCATCGGACTGAGATAGAGCCGGTACATCAATGTATAGAACAATGTCTTCTGCTCCAGTGTGCTCCCCTTCACGCTGATACGATCCAGCTTGCTTTTCCACGCCGCTACCGCATCCGCATGTATCTTCTTGAATGTCAATGCTGCCGCATCTGCCTGGATGGCATTGGCCTCCTTACGGCCCACGGGCGATACCGCGACCCTGAATTCGACCGACTTCGCGTCTTCCGCGAAGCGCAATGTCGCCGTCTCGTCATCTCTGCGGACGATGTGGAAGTCACTATCCGTAGAGACATTGAAATATAATTTATAGGAGCCGCGTGCGCAGGCGGTAGGAGCCTCGACCCAGCCCTCGATCATTGACGGGGACGTGATGTCGAACTGGCATTGCACGTTCCTGGTGTCAATGGAAGATGCGAAATTGATGAAGAATGTGCGGTTGCCGCCGGCCGGGAGCAGGTATTTTTCGACGGCCATGTTCAATGTTGCCGTCAGTTCCGCCCTCACGCCGTTGTCAAATGTGGTCGCGTAAAAACCCGGATGTGCGGATTCTGTGCCCTTCACGATGTTCAACGGAGTGCCCTCTGCGGCCGGTCTGATGCTCAGGTTGCCGCCCGATCCGGAACAGCCGATTCCTGAAACACGGTTTATGGAGATTCCGCTCACGGCAGGAACGCTGAAGTCATATCCGGCATGTTGGTTCGGGTCGCTGTCGGGGCAGACGGAAATCATTCCCAATGGACATGCGGCTCCCGGCGCCATCTGGCCATGGTCCCCTGAAGTTCCCAGAAACATGTTGACATAACGGGCATTGTCTGCATTAGAATTAGCAAAAGAAATTGCGGCGAGCGCAATGACAAGAATCGCTTTCTTCATAAATGTGGCTTTTACGGGGCACAAATTTAGAAAAATCTTTTTATTTTTGTGAAAAAGAATGTTATGAACAAGGCAATGAAATATATCGTACGCGCGATAAAGTATTTTTTCTACTTTTCGATTCTGCTCATCATCATATTGTCGGTGCTGGTGCTTGCGCACGTGGTGGACGGCAATATCGAAACAATGTTCAGGAACGGTTACAACTCCCTGTGGCAGATAGGCTTGATGTTTGCAGCGGTTGCTGCGGTGTACCCCGTTTTCGGCTTCGTGAAGAAGGAGGCGGTCATTCCGGGGGAATATGCCGAGATACGCAAAGGCGTGATTGACTACATGGAGAACCGTGGTTACAGGCTGGAAAGCGAGAAGGGCGAGAACATGACATTCCGCAACAGGAGCATCCTGAACCGCATCACCAGAATGATGGAGGACCGGATAACATTCACCCGCACGCTGGGCGGTTTCGAGCTTGAGGGTCTCCGGAAAGACACCATCCGAGTAATCTACGGTCTGGAAAACGCCCTACGCAACTCCTCTGACGACTAACAGGAGTGTACCGGGCGTACACGACTTATCATAAAATATATACCGAAAAGACGAACAAATCATGAATGAAGAATTTAAGACAGTAGCTAAATTCTCCGACCCGATGAGCGCGGAGATAGCAGCCGGAATGCTCAATGCAAACGGCGTTCATGCAGAAGTTTTCGGGCAGACATCCTCTTATCCTTCGATCAATGCTGCGATTGACAGCGTGGAAGTGAAGGTGAATGCGGAGGATTATGAATTGGCCAAGAAACTTTTGGCAGCAAATGACAAGGCAGAGTAAAACTCTTCGCCATAGGCTTCTATAAGAGGTTCGCGTAGAAATTCATATACGCGGACCTTTTCTTTTGCACCTTTGGCAAATGCGTCTTTGCAGATATCCCAGCGGTGAAGGTTGAGTGCATGTTTGCCGTTGGAGAGTTCGGTGACGCGGATGGGATAGAGCCAGCACGAAATAGGCTTGCGAAAACGAGTTTTTCCGGAGAAAAAGCAGCGTTCCATGGCACAGAAGCAGTTTTTATGCTCGTCGAAATGAGTGAATGCACACTCTTCCGTGCCCGGGCAGAGAGGCGTAACTATATCACCGTCAACGTCTATTGCGAAAAAGCCCTTTTCATCTACGACTTTTCGGCCGGTTTCCTGCATGAGAGGAGAAAAGGAAGGATAGGCTTCCTCTATTTTTGCAATTTCTTCCTCTTTCAAGGGAGCACCGCTGTCGCCGATGATGCAGCAGCAGCCCTTGCATTTCTCATAGTCGCAAGCAAAATATTCAGTGATGACCTCTTCCGAAACAAGGCAATCCCCTATTTCGAAAATTGTTCCGAATTTACGATCCATATATTATTTGTCTCTATTCAATGTATCTTTCAACTGAATCGAATACGAAGTCACGTAGACTGTGCCCGAACCGGACTTGGTAGAATCGACCGTAACCTTGACAGAATCGACTGCAATCCTGGTCGAGTCTGCAGCAACCTTGAGGGAGTCAGCCGCCACCGAAGTGCTGTCTGAACCGACCTTGAGGGAATCCGCCTGAGTTACCGCCTTCAATGTATCCTTCTTAGGAATTATCGGCATAGGTATCGGCTTCGGCAATTCGCTCATGAAGCTGCGGAAACGTGCTGAATCCAGCCAGACAGGGCTGTATGCCGTAGTATCCAGACCGATGGCCCTGTAACCTTCGCGGGCTATGCCGAGAGAATCAGCAACAGGCTGAGGTACAGGGATTTCACCGTCAAATACCGGAGTTCCCTGCTCGATAAAGAATCTATCTCCTACGGACTTGGTCCTTACAGCATATTCGGCAGTACGACCTTCCGCCATCTGACTCAGAATCTGGTTCACCCTGTCCACCGTCACCTCATTTATCTTGTCCTTGTACTTGGTCACCAAATCCTTCCCGTAGGAATAACGGAGCACAAGCATTGATATAATCATTTGAGGGTCAGCGAGTCGCGCCTCGACAGACTTGAGCAGGACGGACCGGTAAACGGAGAGGTCGGACGGTGTGACAGACACGGAGCCGACGGCCCTCCTCAGCTTGGAAACGACCTCTTCGACAGAATCGACCTGCACGAGCGACGCCGGAACGCCTGTCCTGTCGGACATTGCGCAATGCATCCTGAAATTGAACCTCTCTTCAGGGAACATCACGAAATTCCATGATGCTTTTCCGTACCATCCGCAGTCGGCAAGCGTGGATGCGAGCTTGTCCTGCATAGCCATCGCGGCAATGTATGACGACATGAAATTGGCCGCCGTATACATGAGAGGTGCGGAAATGCCGATTTCCACCTCCTGCTTGTCGCCCGCAACCAGACGGTACGCATTGCCGGCCCCCACACGGAACTGGCTCCTGGTGCGGAAAGAAGACGCTTTCTCCGTGCTGAAACCGCTAAGGTCACGGCAAAGGTCTTTTTTCAATGTATATTCGTCGAAGTCACCCACGATAATCAGCACGCCGTCATTCATCTTGGAGAACTCGCTGGCATAGAACTTCTCGGCGCGTTTCTGGAAATCATCCGGAAGAGCAATCGGGCGCTTATATGAAGAACAGTCATTGCCAGGGAACATAAGGCTGTCCAGGACAGCTTCCATGGACGTTTTTTCCAATGCCTTGACTTTGTTGCACTCCCGGTAATAGTCGTAAGCCTCGCGGTTCATGGTCCTGTTTCCCGCCAGAGAGCACAATGAACGCAGCAGCAGATGAAGACGTGACGACGGAGCTGCGCCGCTTATGCGGAGATCCGACACCGTAACCTCTCTGGACATGGATATACCGTTGGCTGACAGCATGTTGGAGAAGTTATAGCAAGACATTCCAGGCACGTCATAGAGTGACAACATATCTGAGACGTACGCTCCTTCTCCAGATTTCAACCCGGGCACCAGGGAATATCCGCCCTTCAGGAGCCACATATAATGGAACATGCCGGTCTTGGGAACATTCTTGTAAATAACACGGAGGCCGTTGTCGAAGGTCCTGATCTGTCCGCCGGAAAGCGGTTCCTGCGCCACAGTCTTGATTTTCAGCTTAGTGCCGGATTTCTTGAGTTTCAATGTATCGCTGTAGCTGACCGTATATGGTTCAGCGGCTTTAGCTGACCACGATGCCGCGAAACACTCAGGGACATTGACCTTGGAAAGGGTGTCCGACATGCATTCGACGGTGAGGTTCTTCGACTTGTCGAGCAGCGCGAACACGAAATTGTTGAAAAGTTTCACGCCAAGGTCATCCTGCAGGTTCTTCGTGAGGAAGAAATCCATGCTGGTGGCTGCGGAAGCAAGCGAAGCACCGTAAAGATACGCCGAAATACATTGGTCAATATATACGGTATTGTTCACGACATCCCCGGAGAAATCGCGTTTCATGTTCATTATCAGTTCATTCTGCGTATCCCGATACTCTGCGGCACCAGATCCGTATGTATCCAGGTTCGCCAATGTTTCCGACAATATGGATGTCGCCTTCTTCAGATATTCTTCGGATGTGACAATGCTGATACGGAAGAGTTCGTTTCCCGGGCCATCCTTGCTGCTTGTGTATGAATACTTTATGTCAGAGACAGGCACACCGGCATTGCGCAGGGACTTGGCCAGACGCTTGCGGAGGATGATTCCGAGTTCAGATGCGAACTTCTGCGAGACCAGAGGCTGGACGGTGTTCATGTTCTTTTCCGGGGTTCGCGGATATACGTATTCAGCTGATACTGAAGCCAATCCTTTGGCTGTCGGCTGTACATGCCTATATGAGGCTTCAGTCGAACCGGACCACTTGTATTCCGATGCCAACGTCGACGGACGGCCTCGTGTAACCAGCATTGAAAGCATGTTCATCTTGTTAAGCACGGCTGCGGCATCGACATCGCCGGAAATTATAATCGCCTGATTCTGAGGCGCGTACCTGCCACCCAAATACTCCGACTGCATACCGATGATGTCGAACACCATCAGCAACGTGGAATCGACGATGTCTCTCGACCTGGAAAATTCCAGATTGCGGAAACGGTAGACGGTAGCGTCCGGATAGGAAGCGACATAACCCTCGGCGCCCGGCCAGATGCAATTCCTTGAAAGATAATGGAATGGGGTATTGGTACGGAAATGAGGCAGCATGGTGAGCGAGCCCATCGCGTGTACGGCGGTGGATCCGGCAGTATATGGGGTTTCATTGTCATAACCGCCCTTCTGGACGAGGGCGATGTCGGCCCTGCCTTTCTCGGTATTGTTGGTTACGAGATAATATGCGATACCGTTGTCCAACATGCCAGTCTTGATCCTCGAAGCGACCGGCAAAGACGGCAGGTCCGCTGCTGGCATCATTATTGAGACCAACAGCGCGGACAACGAAAATAATATCCTACGAATATTCATATATCAAAAGCTTCTTATGCAAATTTAAGATATTTTTATTATTTTTGCCTTATTGCGTGTTCGGGCTAAAACCGTTTACTGCAACAATTGTACTTGAAAAAACATTTAAAGAACTAATATCATGAAAAAAATCATTCTTGCCATGGCGGCATTTGCCTGCTCAATGAGCCTCATGACCGCACAGGATCTCGCCACAGCTACTGCGACTTATAACAGTGGTGCAGAAGCGCTTACAATGGGTAATAAAACCAGCGCACTCGAGTATTTCCAGAAAGCCCTCACTATGGCCGAGGCTCTCGGTGATGAAGGTGCTGATGTTGTCGCAAACTGCAAGAGCGCCATTCCTTCAGTTATCCTTTCCATCGGCAAGGAATTCTATAACAACAAGGATTTCTCCAATGCAAAGGCCAAGTTCGTAGAGGCTGCTGAAGTTGCCAAGAAATATGGAAATGAAGAAGTTACCGCAGAGGTCGAGAGCCTTCTTCCTACCGTAGGAAAGAGAATCGCCCTCGCCAAGGTCAACGAGGCTATGAAGAACAAGGATATTGCAGGCGTACTTGCAGGTTACGAGGAGGCTATGGCCATCGATACCACTGATGCGAACACCGCTCTTAAATACGGTCAGTTCCTCGGCAATGCCGGAAAATTTGACGATGCTGTCAAATATCTTGAGCTCGCTGCACGTCACGGCCAGGAAGGCAATGCGAAAGCCGTTCTTTCCACCACATTCCTGAAGAATGCAGCTGCTCAGTTGAAGGCTGGCAAATATGCTGACGCTGTGGAATTTGCAGAGAAGGCAAACAGCTACAAGGAGAATGCACAGGCTTACCTTATCGCAGGTCAGGCTTCACAGAAAGCAAACAAGAATGCTGACGCTATCGCAAACTTCGAGAAATATCTTGAGGCTGCTCCTACAGCAAAGAACGCAGGTGCAATCGCTTTCACAGTAGGCGCTCTCTATCAGCAGGCCGGCAACAAAGCCAAGGCCGTAGAGTTCTACAAGAAGGTCGAGGCTGATCCTCAGTTCGGCGCACAGGCCAAGACTCTCATCACTTCACTCAGCAAGTAATTTCTTGCCGGCAAATTCTAGTGAAATGATTGATCTGGAACTACTTGCTCCGGCGAAAAACATAGAAATCGGCATCGCGGCCATCGACTGCGGTGCCGATGCCGTTTATATTGCAGGGCCGGCATTCGGCGCAAGGCAGGCGGCCGGAAACAGTATAGAGGATCTGGCCAAGCTATGCTCTTATGCACATAAGTTCGGGGCCAGAATCTTCATGACGCTGAACACCATCATATATGATGATGAGCTTCAGGAGGCATATTCTCTGATGTGCCGGGCGGAAGATGCAGGCGTGGATGCCATCATAGTGCAGGACCTGGCGATTCTGAAGATGGCGGACGGCGGCCCGGACGGCAATGGACGTCGCATCAGGATTCCGCTCCATGCTTCGACACAATGCGCCATCCGCAGTGTTGACAAAGCATTGTTTTACAAAGGATTGGGTTTTTCACGGCTGGTTCTGGAGCGTGAGATGGAGCTGCCGCGCATCAGGGAAATCAGTCATGCCACCGGCAGCGAAATCGAGTTCTTCGTGCACGGCGCCCTCTGTGTCTGCTACAGCGGCCAATGCTATCTGTCAGAGCGCATTACAGGCAGGAGTGCGAATCGCGGCGAATGCATCCAGGCGTGCCGGTCACTCTATAACCTGACTGACGCATCGGGCAATGTGCTGGTAAAGAACAAGGCTCTTCTTTCCCTGAAGGACTACAACCTGCTGAAACGCATAGGAAACCTGGCGGATGCCGGCGTCACTTCATTCAAGATAGAAGGCCGCCTGAAGAACATTTCCTATGTCAGAAACACGGTCCTGGCATATTCCAGGGCACTTGACGAGCTGGTTTCAAGACATCCGGACAGATACCGCAGGGCATCTTCCGGCATCATCACCGGAGGGTTTACGCCCGACCTTTCCAAGACATTCAACCGCGGCTACACGGAACTTTTCATTGATGGAACACGTGGTCAATGGGCCAGCATGGACACTCCGAAAGGCATGGGCGAAGTCATCGGCAAGGTGCGCAAGATACGCCCTCTCGGAAGGGATGAAATGGTGCTCAATGTCGAAGGCAGACACGACATAACTCTCTGTAACGGAGATGGTTTCGCATTTACGGACAGGAACGGCGACATCGTCGGATTCAGGGGCGACATCTGCGCAGGCACGACAATCCGCTGCCGCAAAACAGACGGGCTGACGCCGGGGACGCTGCTCTACCGCAATATCAGCACCGAGTTCGAAAAAATCCTCGCCACGCGACTGTGCCGCCGCATGATTCCGGTCAATGTCAATGTTTCGGTGTCCGGCGACGCGACCGGCGGCTATACCTTCACCGCTGACGCAACGTCTTCGGACGGCAGAAAGGTTTCTGTCAATGTCCCCGGGGGCAATGCTGCCGCTGAGAATGCCGAGAGGATGAAGTCAATGATAATGAGTCAGTTATCCAAGACATCGGAGCATTATAGCTTCAGTGCCCAACTGGTCATTGAGACTTCCGACTGCTGCATTCCTTTCGTATCTTCCGCGTTTCTGAACGGTATCAGGCGTTCGCTTGCAGAGGCGCTTGACGGAATGCCGGCAATCGCACGTCCTCTCATGAATCTGAGGAATGGAGCGGCAGATGGCAGCCCGGCAGCACCGGAAAAGATTGATTATAAGTTCAATGTCGCCAACAGGATTGCCGGCCAGGTGTATTCCGATTGCGGGGCGAAGATCATAGATGATGCGTATGAGATTGGGCATCAGGCAGATGCAGAACTGATGCGGACAAAGTATTGCATCCGATATGAATTGGGGATATGTCCGAAGCATAAGGGGAGGACCGGCCACGGCAGCATTGACCTGAACGGAAGAGAAATCGATTATCCGCTGATGCTGGAAAACAACGGACGGCGTTTCGTGCTTGATTTTGATTGCAAGAACTGCGAAATGACTGTCAAGGAAAAATAAAATAACAGGGCGGCTGAAACTCGTTTTTCAACCGCCCTGTTATTCTATTTACAACTTGTGAAGTATTTCCGAGACTAGATTCGTTTTCGAAGAGGGAGTGTACTGGAGGTACTCGACCGATGAGAAAATGAATATAGGCCGGAAAGACGAGCTAAAGCTCCCAAGCGAGGGCTGAAGCGCCTAAGATGGCAGCGTCAGACTCCTTAAGCTGAGAGAACACGATCTTTACCTTGTCGCGCCACAAAGGAAGGACATTGGCATTCATTGATCTCTCGATAGGCTCGCGGAGGAAGTCTTTTGCGCGTGCGAGGCCGCCGAAAAGTACGATTGCCTCCGGTGAGCTGAACGCGATGAAGTCTGCAAATGACTGGCCCAGAATTGTTCCGGTGTATTCGAAGATCTTGATCGCAAGCTTGTCACCTTCCTTAGCTGCCTCGTAAACATCCTTTGAGGAAATGTTGTCAAGGCTTCTGAGCGAAGATGGTTCCTCGCTCATGTCGAGCCACTCGCGTGCTGTGCGTGCAACGCCGGTTGCGGATGTGTATGTTTCGAGACATCCGGTCTTTCCGCAGTTGCAGAGACGTCCGTTGTGGCGGACTGCGCATGTGTGTCCGAGCTCGCCTGCGAATCCGTCATGGCCGTAAACGACCTCGCCATTGATGACGATACCGCTACCTACGCCTGTGCCGAGGGTAATCATGATGAAGTTCTTCATTCCCCTGGCAGCGCCATAGGTCATCTCGCCCATTGCTGCGGCATTGGCATCATTGGTAAGTGCTACCGGAACGCCATTCATCTTGTCCTTCAAGAGTTTGGCTACCGGAACGACACCCTTGTTACCCCATTTGAGGTTGACGGCATTCTCGATTTCGCCTGTATAATAGTTTCCGTTAGGGATACCCATTCCGATTCCGCGGACCTGTCCGGTAACGCCTGCGTCTGCCACTACCTTGGTGATGGCTTCTGCAAGTTCCTCGATATAAGGTTCTACTTCATCGTATGTATCTGTGCGGATAACGGTCTGTGCCAGCACCTGGCCCCTCATATCCACAACACCTATCTTGGTGGTCTGTCCGCCTACGTCGACACCGACTACATAAGGCATATCCATTTTGTTCATATTATATGTATATTATTATTCTACCGGGATATCTGTATTGACATTCTTGCAGCCTTTGAGGGCGTAGTAGAGAATGTAGCAGAGCATTGCCACTACAAGCCAGTAGCTTGCCATGTAGCCTTCATATTTGGCGATGAATTCCTGGATAAGAGGCATCACGCCGCCGCCGACAACCATCATCATGAAGATACCTGAAGCCTGCTCGGTGTATTTTCCGAGGCCTTCAGTACTGAGGTTGAAGATACCGCCCCACATGAGCGATGTGCAGAGACCGCAAAGTACCAGGAAGAGCGCCTTCATAGGAACGCCGGAAACCATTGTAAATCCGTCTTCTACGCTGTAGGCCGGCATTGAAATGGTAATTTCCTTAGGGAGGATAATTGCGCAGAAGGTCAAGACGATTGCGATAGCGGAAACCGCTGTGAGCTGAACCTTCGTGCTGATCTTGCCGCTGATGAATGAGCTGCAGAGACGTCCTACCATCATAAGCAGCCAGTAAACGGCAGCGATTGCACCGCCGATAGCTGCACCATTGACAGTGATGCCCGCGCCTTTTTCGGTAGCATCGGAGAAGTAGAATATAAGCTGTGCAGGGATACCTACCTCGACACCCACATAGAAGAAGATTGCAACGACACCCATAACGAAGTGACGGAAGCTCCATGGGCTGTGCTCGAATTTGACTGATTTTCTTTCAGCTGCAGGCTCAGGAATATTTACCAATGAAATGATTAAGTATGCCAATGCAAATACGCCCATTGCGATGAACAGAAGCGGAGCGACGTCGCTCATGGCAGTGGTCTTCGTAACGGTTCCGATGAGCATACCTACGAGGAGCGGAGTGAATGTTCCGGTGAGGGAGTTCAATGTTCCTCCGATCTGGATGAGCTGGTTACCCTTGTCACCGCCACCGCCGAGGATGTTGAGCATAGGGTTCACTACCGTGTTCAGCATACATACGCAGAAACCGCAGATGAATGCACCGAAGAGGTATACGTAAATGGCAGATTCGCCTACGAATGCACGGCTTGAGAGCCACTGGATGACGATTCCGACGAATCCGGTAGCGAGGGCTGCCAATGTGGTTTTCTTGTAACCGAACTTGACGAGCATCTTACCTGCCGGGATTCCCATGAACAGATAAGCGGCGAAGTTCATCATGTTTCCCATCATTCCGGCCCACTCATACTGGTTTTTCCAGATGGTGCCGAATGGAGCGGCCATGTTGGTCACGAATGAAATCATCGCGAAGATGAAGCACATGGTGACAATAGCCACTACGTTTGTTTTTTTCTGTGTCATATTCAATGTTTTAATGTTTGATTTCTGTCCATTGCGCCACGACTCGGTTCTATATCGTTTTGCAATATCGTGCTAAATTACTAAAATTCCATATTTCCGGCAAATATTATAGCGATTTTGCGGCCAAAAGAAACTTTCCGCAGAAAAAACATTGCCAAATAATAAAAAATACCTATATTTGCAGTCCAATTCGCCGGCGCGGCCTTTTTTGCCGGCAGAATACGCAGGATGGTTCGGTAGCTCAGCTGGATAGAGCAACAGCCTTCTAAGCTGTGGGTCTTGGGTTCGAATCCCAACCGAATCACGAGTAAGGAGAAAGCTCGCTGTCGATAGACAGCGGGCTTTTTTGGTCAAGGCGCCGTCGGGAATCCCATTCCCGTAAAGGCGTCTTGGCCGAAAAAGCCAAGCCGGTGCATACCGGCGCCAGCTTTCTCCGTCGCTACTCGTAAGATTGCCCGTGGCAGGGCAAGGGATGCGCGACCACCCGGGAGCGAATCCAACCAAACCAGGGAAAGGCGTTTTTGTTAAACATTTGTTAAACATCGGGACAGGAACCCAAGCATGGCAACAGTAGCCCCGGCGGGACGCGGCCACGCTCCATTTTTAGAGACATTGATTATCAATAAGTTACAAAACGCAGCGTGGAAACGCAGCCAAAAAAAGTCTACGTTTCCACGCCCCATCTTAAAAGATATCTGATTATCAATCAGTTACATTTCATCCCCGTGGCCGCGTCCCGCCACTTATCCCGCCATTTATCTCGCCACTTATCTCGCCACTTATCTCAGATACTTGCTGAAAAACCGCCAGATCTCGTCGCAGGTATCCATGTCGGCCTCTGCCCAACTGTGCTTACCGCCGACGACCTCATACAGCCGGACTTCAATTTCAGGGCCGCCCTTCCAAGCTGGCTCGCCACCACAATAACGGTGAAGCACGACGGCATTGCGCCTCAACGGCAGATTTTCGGTAACCTCGTGAGTACATTTCGCCTCTACAGCCCACTTCGCAACAGCCATCGGCACAGACAGATACGCACCCCAGCCACCTTCGTTTTCAGGCTCACCGGCCCAAGCGGACGTCTTGTCCGAAGTACCATGAACCTCCATGAGCGGAACCGGGCCTTTCGAATGAAGTTCCTTGTCCATCCACACAAGCGTCAGCCCCGAAATCGGTGCGACAGCAGCGAAAAAATCAGGCCTCAGATACGCCATCAGGTAGCACATCTCGCCGCCATTGGACATGCCCGTCAGAAAAGTATTGTTGCGGCTGAGATTGTATTCCTTCTGAAGATGACGCGCCAATTTACAAAGGAAATCGACATCATCCGTCTTCAATCCCGCCTGAAAAGGATAACCGACGTTCCAGCAAGTCTTGCCTCTCGCATCCTTGGCACCCTGCGCATAGCACACCGCAAACTTCTCACGGTCAGCTACTTCACGCAAATTCTCCCCGCCCTTCATCGCACGCCCGCCATAGCCGTGCAGCACCATGACCAGAGGTGCGTCCGGAACGATTCCCTCGGGAATATAAAGCAAGTACTCTCGGTCCATCCCCCGATGCCGGAAAAAATGATGCTCCTCTGTTCTTGTCAATGCCGATGCGACAAACGAGATACTCATCGCCACGATAAAGGTCAATGACTTCCTGATGTATTTTTCAAACATAATATCTGTGTGTTTTTACCCATTTGCAGACAAAGTTATTCATAGACACACAGACATCCAAGAAAAATCACCTCACTAGCCCCGCGCCACGCCTAATTTTTCCGCCATCTGGTAGGCGTACATCCGGCGTTTTCCTTGAAGATGCGGATGAAATGACTTGCTTGAGTCCAGCCATGCAAGACGATCGTCAAGTTTGTTCAGAGTGAAGTTCCTGTCCTTGGCATTGACCTTATCCTGGAGCAGGTGCTCGCCGAACAGGCATTGGGTGAGTCTCCATTCCGGCGGAAGCAGGTGCGCGACCACCCGGGAGCGAATCCCACAGCGTCCAGACAAGGCCGATTTTTTATTTCTTGTTAAACATTTGTTAAACTACAGCAGTTTCTTGATTTCCTCTTCATCCGGCAAGAGTTCCCTAAGTCGTTCCTGGCTGGATTTATATGTCGCAACACCCATTGGCTTTGTGTAATCCTGCAGGACATATTCGACATAGGCCCTGTCGGCATCCTTACAGAGAACGATTCCGACAGAAGGATTCTCGCCTTCTATACGTTCTTCATCTTCCAGGACTCGAAGGTAAGCCGCCAATTGTCCGAGATAAGCAGGCTTGAATGAGCCCTTTTTGAGTTCAATGACGACAAGCGATTTGAGGATTCTATGCTAAAAAATGCTACAATAGGGATATCAGCTTTTTCTAGCGGTGCCAATGACTTGCATGAATCCAAATTGGCAGATTCATCTGCCGATTTGTTACCGAACACTAATTTGGCAGACGCATCTGCCAAATTAGTGTCAAGACACTTCCATTCCTCGTAGAACATCCTCATATTACGCAAGTTGCGAGGTGAGAATCCCCTAAGACCTGGAACTTCTGTTGAAAGTTGACGGCTAATTGTATCAATCGCATCTTTCCCCCAGAAACCAGCACGGGAGTTTTGCGATATAAACCGACCGATCCCATAATACAAAGCCAGCTGCTCTTGGTTTACACCCTTCAAGGCCTTCGCCTGACTCTGCAGAATAGCGGTTTTGATTTGCTTGACCGCATCATTATACTGTGTCGATAGTTTCTCTTCTCCTTTCATGAGTAGTCCTTCTATGGTTATTGTCCATCAAATTTATAAAAAACCGTCGATAACACAAAGGAGCGAATTCCACATCATCTCGATACAGCACGCGCGACGCGCATTCTACTGTTTATCAGCACTTTAGCGCTTTTCAGAGTTGCGAAATATAAAACTCTGAAAAGCGCTAAACAATTACTATTCAGCGATTTACACGCCACGCAAAGGTTACTTCAACAGGGACCGCGAAGACTAGAACGCCAGGACAGGACGCACTAAATATCTGAAGTCATTCCAGTAGTCATCCCAGAGCTTATCCGTATAGCTCATATAAAGAGCCTCGGTGGTGAATGAGAACTCATAAAACGCCTGTCTGATGCCCAACGTAGATGTCCAGAATGCTTCTTTAGCTTCGAATATATCTTTATCCTTATCGTCAATCTTGGCCATCCATTTATTCAACGAAGCCGGAATATCGCCTTGTTTCCACCAGTTCTCATAACCTCCCGGAGCCGCATTAGTCTGCTCCTCTGGATCAGCCAGAGCCGGACAACCACCTAAGTACTGCAGGAGATCCCAAAATTGGCCAGACGAAGGAAGGTACCAGCCGGTCGTAGTCGCAGGAACAGGATAATATTTATTGTACTCATCAGCCGCCTTCAACGTCGGATTCTCATCGAAACTGCCGAAAGCACCAAGTATCTGTCCTCTATTCCAATACCCGCTGATGTCATTGTAAGACAGCGCTTTTGAGTTGCATGACGGCAAGTACTCTTTGATAGACTCGATAGGAGCGGAAGACCAACAAGAGACACCGACCGCTGCATTCTTCAGAGCCATCACAAGCGCGTGCGCCTCACCTCCGAGCACTTTCTTTTCCGCGTCCCCGACACGCGCCGGATTGGTCTGGAAAACAATGCCCACGACATTGGAAGTCTGCACCTTCTCATTATCCGCATCATACGGGAGCAGATGTCCATCGGCCAGAAAGAAATCACCAACCCGCAAGGTGTGGAGTTTCACGACCTTTCCGCCATTAGGCTTGTACAGCCTGTAACTGCCGCCGGCAATTTGATTAGGCTTGATTTCAATCGAAAATTCACATTGCCGACTGTCATTGTAGGCGGAAAGTTCCATGCCTGCCGAAGGATGGAAAAGATAACGGCAGATTCCGTCGGAAATAAGATACGGCAAAGCCTCGGAATCAAACTCTGTCGGACCGGAGATAACATAGTCAGGGATGCTGGGCTTATTGGTAAACCTGTAAACAAACGCCGGCAGTTCCACTACAGCCAACGCCATACGGTGTGCCATGGAGAAAGTCAATGTGAGGCTGTTGTCCGTGCCGTTCTCCACACTTCCATTGGCCGTCATAAGGTCCGAGGCGGCATAGGCCTCGTAAGAGCTCTGGTCTTTCCGCGGTTGCCACGAGTCGATCAGCGGAGCAAAAAATTCCGCATCGGTCAATGTCGCACCTGTAGAAGCCGCAGTCTTGCCGGTCATGTCCGACTGATATGGATAGTAGATATAGTAGTTTTCATCAGGCAATCCTCCGGCGAGACTTTTTCCAGTCTCCGGCTTCCAGACGAGCTTGCCGGTAGCAGCATCCGTTTCAGCGGTCAGTTTCAGGTTGGAATAGACCGCCTGGCCGCCTCGAAACATAAACAGGCCGCACACATCACCCTCGCTGAACTTGGTGGTATAGCCATCCTCAACCGTACGGGTAGCAGGCCCCTCGGCCGAGGCATGCCCGCTGTCAATGATGGAGATTGTCAGAGATTGTCCCACTTCCGCACCCGCTGGCATCACGGCCTCATCCTTTCCGCACGACGCAATGACAAGGAGGAGTCCTGCCAGGTGCAATGATCTGTATAATATGTTGTATGCTTTCATCTTCAATGAATGTTAAGTGTTGTCATAAATGCCTAAAAAGCTAGAATCGGACGGACATGTCCCCAAAACTTTTTCGACGCATAAGAGCTTTTCAACCAGCCATAAGTATTTATATTCCAGCATTGCGAGAATCCCTTCGAGTACTCCGAAGACGACCAAAACCACATTGACCCGTCGAATGTGCTTTTACCCTCAGCTGCAATTTCTGACATCCATCCGTTCAGAGCGGCAGCCACATTACCAGTATTTTCCCAAACGAACCCAGCTGCGTCAGGATCTTCAGTGGCCGATGAGTTTTGCTGATCTGACTGGGCCAAAGCATGACAAGAGCCCAAGTTCTGCAGGATGTCCCACCATTGGCCTGAGGACGGGAGAAACCAGCCGGTCGTAGTCGCAGGCGCCTGAACACCATATTCTTCAGCCGATTTGAATGCCGGATAATCATCGAAACTGCCACGGTTACTGCGAATATGCTTGCAGTTCCCATATCCGCTGATATCTTCGTAACGCAGCTTCTTGGTCAAGCATTTCGTAAGTCCTTCATCCTGTTCATCCAGACGGAACTTCCACCAGGCTACAGGAGCAATGGCTGTAGGAGTCCTGAGCGCCATCACAAGACCATGGGCTTTGCCGCTGAGAGCCTCTTTTTCGGCCCTTCCGATACGATACGGATCCGTCTGGAAGACAATGCCGATAACCACCTTTCCCCCACTTCTGTCAGGACCTGGTTTAGGGTCTGCTATTTCCTTCCTTCCGTCAGAATAGATTTTGCGGAGGCCACCATCGCTCCATGTCCCGTCCGAGTAGAAGTAATCGCCGATTTTAAGGTCATCCGCCTTATAACGCTTCACTTCATTGGCAAGAACATTATCTTCCTTGCCGCCTACCCAGTCACCGATTGCCGCAGAAGACCCCAATTCGATCGGAAGATGCAGGCTCCCGGTGAGTTTCATCGGCTTGACCTCATCATTGAACCCCTTCATTGCATCGCTGAGTCCGCTCTCGATTCTTTGGGTTTCGCCGCCTGCGTATGTGATGTTCACCACCAGCGTCTGGGATTCATTCGGGACAATGCCGAGCAGCCGGAAAGACAAACTGAAGGTCTGTCCGTCCCGTGTGAAGGTTTCCGTCACCGTTGCCGCCCCGCTACGTTCGCCTGTTTCAATGTCCACTGCAGATGCCACTCCCGAAAGCGTCGCCGTTGCCGACTGCACACGACCGTAGTCGCCTTCCGTGGCTGTCAGTTCGAGGTCAAGTCTGCGGACCAGCTGTTTCATAGGAGCCGCGACACGGAGCGAGTCGTCCGCCAGGACAGTGATTTCCTGCACAGAAGCGAACATATAACCAGGTGAAGGGTCAATGTCACCTGCCGATGATTTTTCTATGGAAGCCACATTGCCTGCAACAGCAATATGCTCAGGCGTGTTGTAAACCGCCAGACTGTATTGTCCCGGGTCCAGAAGCTGCTTGAACGTGTTCTTTTCTCCGCTCACTTTCTGTTTCACGTCAGCGATTCTCAGGACATACTTCAGAGGGATATCCGCCTCGCTGCTCTTCCCGCTCCAGTCGGCAGTCACCACCACCGCGCCCTGGTCAGGATGTGGTGTATGATGAGGTTTGCCTTTCGAGCAGGAGATGATCAATGTCAGGAGGACAAGATGTGTCAGAATTCTTTTATCCATAATTGTTAATAGAGTTAGCATACAAAGAAAGCAAAGAAAATTCATTTCGGGCCGATTCCCGATGACAAATAGCGTTTCAATTGTCAGAATCGCACATCTTTGTCGTTTAGGCTATTTTTCAGCCATCTGGCAGGCGTACATCCGGCGTTTTCCTTGAAGATGCGGATGACCCTGTGATAAGTCCGCGGCGTTCCAGTTCCTTGTCCAGTTCATTGAGCACAATGTTGCTCGACAGCGGACTGAGAGGGCCGCCTCGCGGCGGACACCCTTGCCCTTGGCTGTAACCTTCCCGGCGGGACGCGGCCACGCTCCATTTTCAGAGACATTGATTATCAATAAGTTACAAAACGCAGCGTGGAAACGCAGCCAAAAAAAGTCTACGTTTCCACGCCCCATCTTAAAAGATATCTGATTATCAATCAGTTACATTTCACCCCTGTGGCCGCGTCCCGCCACTTATCTCACCATTTATCCCGCCATTCATCGCACGCCCGCCATAGCCGTGCAGCACCATGACCAGAGGTGCGTCCGGAACGATTCCCTCGGGAATATAAAGCAAGTACTCGCGGTCCATCCCCCGATGCCGGAAAAAATGATGCTCCTCTGTTCTTGTCAATGCTGACGCGACAAACGAGATACTCATCGCCACGATAAAGGTCAATGACGCCGCTTCCCTCCGCAAGTTCATCGCTTCGAAGTTTTAGGAATAAATATTATAAAATATTCTCGAGTGAAAATCGCATTGATTCTCACCCGAGTTTTTTATGACAATTTGCGAAACTTATTCGTTGGAGATCACCAGAATAGTGGCGCGCTGGGCGGATTCCGATTTGTCATTTCTGGAATCTCCGAGCGCCTGGCGATATGCACTGCTGCAGTCGATGCCTTTCTTGCCCAAGTAATTGATTACACTGTCGATACGCCGTTCGCTGAGCCTCTGGTTATAACCGCTGTCTCCGATTGCGGAAGCCTCGCCGATGACCACCAGGTCGTAGCCCTCCATTGACTTGAGACGGTTCGCGAAATCATTGAGCCCGGCCTTGGCCTGCGGACGTAGCTTGTAGCTGTCGAAGTCGAACATGGCGCAGCCGGTGTCGAGCGTGTCATGCTTTGGCTTCTCTTCCACTTGCGTCTTGAGCTCCTCGTTCTCCTTTTTGAGACCCTCCAATTGCGACTTGAGCTTTTCGATTTCGTGCTGCGACTCTGCAAGTTCATCTTTCAGGTCGTTCATCGAGTCCTCGCACTCGTCTTTAAGCACCTCATTCATGTCCCTCATGGCGGCTAGGGCATTCTCGGATTCACGTAACCTGCTGGCCTTGCTCTTGTATCCGGACTTTCCGCCGAGAAGATTCAGCCTCACGACCATGGACACGGTGCCGATTCCCTTCGGAGCATTGTCGCACTTGAGGAGCCGCTTGTAATTGCCTTGTAATCCCAATGTTACGATAGGGTTCACGTCGAATTCCGCGGAAACCAGCATTGGAACATATCCTGAATTATAGTTGTGGCGGGTGTTTTCGGCCTTGAGCCAGATGTCGGTAGTCTCCTTGTACTTTTCTTTCCAGCGCTCATTGCCCATGGCGATGTTATAGGTGTTGCCTTTGGCGAAGAGCCAGCCGAAACCCGCTCCTGCATAGAGGTTGAAACGCTTGTCCGTCCGGTTTTTCCAGATTTCCATCACGTTGAACTCCAGCGTAAGGTCGGTGGCATGGTAATGTGTCCACATCTTGGTATAAGCGAGTCCGCCGGTTTTCTCAAGAAGATGCCTGTCCCCTGCCGGCGTACCGTCTATGTCCGGAATAATTTCTCCGGAGAAATCCCCCGAGAGGTCCCCTGTGTGGGTGCCGTCAGTGTCAATGGTGCCATCCCCGGCGGGAGTATCCAATGGCTGCAACTTGTTGAACCTCAATTCTCTGGCATATTTGGAAAAGTCATAGTTCAGGCCAAGCCGGATCCATGGGCGTATGTTGAAGGACACGCCGGCCCCGATTTCCGGGGAGACGCTTGTCCATGGAGCTGCATTCACATTCGAAATGCCGATACCATGCGACATCGTGGCGCCGGCTTCTCCATACAGGCTCCAGGTGCAGGTGCGATAAGTCCCGCTGCCGCGCTCCTGAGCCCCGATATCAATGAGGGGCATGAACAGGATCGCTGTTACTATCAATATTAATAATCTTTTCATAATAAAGCATTTAGCGGTTACTCATCTTTCACGAATATAAAGTCTACACTTTTAACTTTATCTCCGGGAATTTGGCCATTTGCCAGGCCTCTGTAGCCCCAGACGCCGGTTCTTCCTTTCTCGGCGGCGAAACGATGTTCGTATACAATTACGTTGGAATAATCATTAAACATGTCGTCGCCCGGTATTGATGACTCCGGCTTGACGTTGATTCCAGCTGTCTTGCCTCCCTTATCTACGACGAAATAAGCATATCCGCGTCTATATGTTTTTTTGAGCAGGTAACAAGTGTTTAAACCGACGTACCTGTAGCGTGGAGCGTCGCTGTTCAATTCGAGGTCAATCGCAAGGAACAAATCGCTTGCACCTCTTATGGCATTCAAGCATCCGCCTTCCGTAATGGCCGGTCCATAGAAACTCGTAGACTCACTTCCGCTAAATGGATATTTGCCTGACGCTTGATGGTACCAGAACTTATATCGTGCTGGCAATGATGTAGGTATCAATTCCATAAGGGCTCGTACCACCTCATAGTTTTCGAAATTACTGTTCCAGAAGGTTGCGAGAACCAGCAGATAGTCATCACCGACCTCCAACAGTTCATCTTTGGTGAATTTATACGACGATGAACTGTTCAATGCCGTAAGTATGAGGTCTTGTTTGGCATTGATGTCCACAATTCCCTTGTTGATCGCTTTGTTGATGGCGTCAAGTTTGGTTTTCATGGTATCGTTTCCTGTTTCGAGCGCCTCCTTGATGGCGTCGAGTTTCTCTTCGGTGCTTTCTTTGATTTTCCCAAGTCGGTCAAGCAGCATTTCGAACAATTCCTCGTATTTGAGAACTCCTTCTTTATAGGCTTTCTTCAGGATGTCCGCCTGCTGGGTGATGGTCAATGTCTGATTCTCGAGTGCACCATTGATGATCTTCAACTTTTCGGCAAGGGTCAATGTATTATCCTCAATCGCCTGGACGACTTCTGAATAATCATTGGTAACGGTGGTGGTGAAATTGATGTTCGGTGCGTCGTACTCGCACGAAACGGCAGATGCCAATAAAGAACATACTGCAAGGACAATAAAGAATCGTTTCATAATATCAGCTGTTTGTTAGCAAGTGATTTAAACTGCATTTAAAAAATGCTCTGTACAAAGAAAGTACAAAACATTCTTTTCGGGCCGATTCCCGATGAAAAATAGCGTTTCAATTGTCAGAATCACACATCTTTGTCGTTTAGGCTATTTTTTTCGCCGCCGCATCAACTGGATTTCCGCCATCTGGCAGGCGTACATCCGGCGTTTTCCTTGAAGATGCGGATGAAATGACTCGGCGACAAAAAGCCGGATCGTTCTGAAATATCAGCCAGCGTCAACTTAGGATATTGCACGAGCAGGCGTTTCGCATATTCAATGCGGAGCCCTGTAATCCAGTCACGGAATGACACTCCGTACGTGGCATTTATGAACTCGGAGAGATAGGTACGATTGGTATGAAGCTGGTCTGACAGCCCCTTAATGGTAAGGCCTGTCCGGACGTAGCCATCTGCATTGATCCAACTCGCGATTCTTTCCGCGATTTCGGCATGGTATGACGGCGCATCTTGCATCGGCTCCGCCTCAAAATGATCCAGCTCTTCATTGACCTCCATTGCATTTTCCACCTGCTCGTAAAACAGCATATAGTTCAGATAGCAAAGGAAGAGATAGATGTAGAACGGGATTGACATCAGAATCCAGATATAGACGTATTGGTCGGGCAGGAACGTCAGCAATCCGCAGCCTACTCCGAATATTACTGCCCAATAAGTAAAAACGGAAAGCCACTTGATATAGGCCCCGATGTCGTCCGCATGGGTTTCGTTGAAAATGCGGATGACCCTGTGATAAGTCCGCAGCAGCCGCATCGTCAGGAACAGCCCATATACGACCAGCAACACAGCCAAGGCCAATATCGCCACTGTCTGAGCCGTCCCTTCCGGCAACAGTTTCAGGACAATGCAGGAACTCGCGGAGTACAGCACCCACAATGACATATGTGTCAATAACCTGCGCCGGGTGATATATTTGCGGTCAAGCAATGTTGTTAGGGCCGAGCTGAACAGCCAGTAGCACAGGAAATAAGTGGACAGGTTCATCAGGATGGCGGCATCGGCGTCATTGAAACGGACTTTCATAAAGAAATGCACCGAATAGTTGGCCGCGAGCAACAGCATTGCCGCTCCCATTATGCGTCGGGAGCGCAGAAAATTGTCAAAAATCGCCTTTTCCGGAGTTCTGGCAAACAAAAAGTAGAAGCCGAAAAACAACATCAACGGCAGCGCGGCACAAAGGGAATAGTTGTATATAGGATCCATTGGACTTTCATATATTTACGCCCCCTAAGTTACAAAAAATCCACATTTTGTCTGAGAATCGAAACGATAAACTTTGCAAAAGGCAGGATGTCGTCGTTCGTGCTTGCTGTCTCCAGCGCAGCCATATATTCTGCACGTCTGTCTGTCGTAATCACCACCCAGTCATAGCCGCCGGAGGCCAACATCACATTCATCAGGACTCAAAGGTGTGTGCAAAGAGCCTGCAAAGACTCTGCTAATTTTTCACCAGGTGTTGCCATATCAGTATTTGCTTGCGCATCAAATTTAGTATTTGACGACGTGCCGGTTTTAGTATTTAACGATGCGCGATTATTAGTATTTATCGCAAAAACAGCAAAATATTATTATTTTAACAATAGCATAAACCAGCATATATCCCATCGGACTGAAACGCAAATTCGGAATCCATTGCGAGGAGGCAACAAATTCCGAATCTGGTAAGTGTATGGGATGTAATTACTTGCGGACCGATTTTACATTGGTGGCGCCTTTATAGAGGACACGGATGTCGCCTTTCGTTTCACGGTACAGGGTAATCGAAAGGTCGATCTCGAGATGGCGTCCGTCGTCGGACAGCTTGTAGTGGTTCAGCCGGACACCGGAGACGGACTTGTTGCCGCTCAAGTAATTTTCACCTTCGGTGCGCTCCTCAAGAGGAATCCGCATCGTCGCAATACCAGGGAGATCAATGTCAATGAAGGTCAATGTGAACGGAATATGCCCCGCATCATCGCAGCGGCATTTATATCCGGAAACATTGACACGGACTTTACCTTCGTCATAGAAAGTCCACTTCTGGTTACCTTCAGTTTCGCCACCAATGACACTGGTCAGGGCGCAGAAATACTCATTGTCCACGGTTACGCAGCCGACTGCCACATCAGGTTGAATTTCATCGCAGGAGACAAATCCAGCCAAGACAACAAGGAAAGGGAGGAATAAATGTCTGGTGCTCATAATAATATGGTATTAAGGGGTCCTCTCTATATACAATGCATTGATATCTAATTCCTTGCATCCACCTCGACAAGGCAACGAGATTCCCCTTGCTTGTGTAGTCGTACGCCTTGTGGGCGTCGGCCTGTATCTCAAGGCACGGAAACGGAATAAGCCACCGTTTGCAGCGTCCGCATATATTCAACATTCGCGCCGAACCCACATATATCAGCTCAACTTTTTTGCCCCTTTCTATACAAAAATTCCCCCAATGGAAGCGGAAAGACTACTGCACTACAATTTAGCGCAATCTTACAATCCGGCATCTTGAAGTTTGCGGAGGAGGTATTCACGCATTTGTGGTTCGGTGACATCGTAAATCGGAGCAAGTTGCCTGAAGTTTGAGTCTTCGTGAAAGCTGCCAGACAGGAGCATTGCCACGACATTCTTTCTTTTCAGACGAAATTGCGAATACTTTATTGCAGTGTCAATTCCCACAGCGATGTCCAAGCCATTGCGAACAATGCAGTAAACATCATAATAGTCCCGGAATTTCATTCGCCTGAGCATAACTTCAAGCTTCATCGCAAGTATTGCATCCATTGAAGCTATGCGGATGTTCCCCAGATATGGCAAGACCGTCATCGGCGGTGCATACTTATCACTGACATAGAACGACAGTTTTACACATTTCACAAGAAATATGACCTGATCGAAGCCAAGAATGTCCATATTGTCAATATGTCCGACTTTTTCTTCAATTTCACGATAAATGTCCGGCCAATCAACCTCAGGTTTTTCATCCTTTGATTTTCGCCAAGCCATAAAGTCAAGGTCCTCGCTCTGACGATGCCCCAGCTGCATTGCTAAAGCCGTGCCTCCACAAAGCACATAACCATCTATGCAGTTCAGTCCGGAAATATCGTCTATGATTTCCTCGATTTTTGTAGTAAGTCCCTTACGCATCTTGAGTAACTTTATGGATATGAGCGGCTTCCCTGCGACGAAGAAACTGCTCTGGATACTGAATATTAAAATAATACTGGGCAATCATCATATTGAGGGAATGGAGATACTCACCTTGAGACGCCAGCCGGCTTTCCCAAACTTTTCGGACAAATTTCCGAGAATATAATTCAAAAAGGCGGGAAATGTCGTCCATATCGAGCAGCAATAATGTCTTTTCGATGATGTCCTCATCAGAGATATCATCTTCGGCGGCATTGTCGTATGACCAAAACGCATTTACTTCGATAAGTTTCATACACAGGGAATGGCGAAGAGTAATCTGATATTTTTTAATATAATCTTCATCCTGCATTAGAATAAGCGTCCCAGTCTTCAGCGATAACAAGGACTCAATCTTAAGGGCCTGAGGCAGCGTCAGTTTCCGTTCACCGGCAATTATATAGCTCAACATTTGCCGTGATATACCCGTTCGCCGCGCCATATCCGACTGCGAATATCCTTCTTTTGCCGCGAGTGTCAATATGTATTTCCCGACATTCATTTGTCAACTAATTTGTTGACAAAATTGCACTAAAATTCCGGAATATCCAAATCTTTCTATACGATTTCTCTAGCGGCAACACATTTATGATTATCCCATTGTTGCCGATATTCTCGCAACAATTATATCACGACTCATATTCTCCACCCCAAGACACTATATGATTATAAGATTAGAGTATCGCGTCACACTCAAAAAAAAGACAAATAAATATATATTTATATTAAGTTTTATTTGATATTTAATAATTATATATATTTGCAGAAAAATTAAATAAACATGGGAAATATACATACTCCATCCGAAGTCGCAGAAAACATAAAGAAAATCATTAGGCAGCAATACAAAGGCCTGAACGAATATGCTATGCATAAGAATATTACGCCAACACAGTTATACACAATACTCAACGGAAAAGAGTATATGTCATTTTATTCGGCGTTCCGTTTCTATGCGGATTTTGACTTGAATGTTGAATATTGCACGAAAGGGACGCTTCCGATGCTGTCTCCGGATCACGAGTATATGGCACTTCTGGCAGCGGCAACGGATTTCTTCTATGCAGTAAGGGATGAAGACAGGCTGCGGGATGAATACGAGCTAAAATCCGGTGACATTGCCGAGGATGAAAAGCTCCGCTTCGAAAAGGCGCTGAAAAAGGCGAGGCTTGAAAAGGCTAAAATAGGATGCCGGCTGGTTGATCTGCTGAACATCGGCTGGGCGGAAGATAATCCGGAATATGACATTGAAAGGCCGGTGGTCGATGAATGCGACTCCGGAAATAGTGAACAAACAAAGACAAAAAATGATATGAAACTGCACGAAGCTATTGAGAAAGTGCTGCGCGAAGCATCGACGGCACTCACATTTACCGAAATCGCGAAACTCATAAACCGGCAGGGATTATACGCCCGAAAGGACGGCAAACCGGTGCCGGCGAGTCAGATTTCCGCAAGAGTAAAGAACTATCCTCTCCTATTTGACATCGATAGGAGTGTTTCACCAATTAAAATCAGCTTTTCAAATGAAAACAAACTCTAAACAGGGCCTGGAGCCTCTATTATGCAATGAACCGAAAATCCTCATACTCGGTTCCCTTCCTGGCGACATTTCAATCGAAAGCCAAGAGTATTATGCAAATAACAAGAACTTTTTCTGGAGAATCATAGCGACAATAACCGGTTCGCCTGTGCCGCTCAGCTATCCGGCAAAAAAGGAGATGCTTGCGCAAAATCATATTGCCCTCTGGGATGTTTACGCCGCGGCAGAACGTGCAGGCAGCAGCGACGGGAATATCCGAGGCGGAGAGTTCAATGACATAGTCGGATTTATCAGAAAGAACCCGACAATATCAACAATTGTGTTCAACGGAAACAAGGCTGCCAAGTCTTACGCGCAATACTTGAAAAAGCATTCCGACACGACAAACATATTAGGACATCTGCACAGCTGCGCCTGCCCAAGCACAAGCCCAGCCATCCGCTGCACTGGACTGACTTTTGATGACTTGGTGAACAGATGGAAGGATATTTTGATTTGACACAAACTTTTCTTGTATGAACGGAAGACCTGCCAAAGGGCGAAAGCCCACAAAAAAGGAAGCAACGATAAAGGAAAAATTGCTGCGGAGCAAACTGCTTAATGTCGCCAAAAACGAAGGCATATATTATCAGACTATCCTTACACGCTACTTTCAGGAAAGATTGATCTATAGAATATCTCAGACCCCGTATCGTCAGAACTTCTACCTGAAAGGTAGAGCTCTAATGTACGCCCACGAGAAATTCGCAGCTAGGCCGACATTGGATATTGACTTCCTCGGCAACAAATTCCGAATCTGGTAAGCGTATGTGATTCAATTACTTGCGGACAGACTTTACGTTGATGGCGCCTTTATAGAGGACACGGATGTCGCCCTTCGTTTCGCGGTACAGGGTAATCGAAAGGGCTATTTCGTGCAATCCGCCAAATAATAACTTAACAAAAAAGTGAAGTTTCGTTTGGAAATTCAAAAAGATGCCGTATCTTAGCGAACAGAAAAAAAATATAACGTATGGGAAAACTCGAACTCGTCATAGAAAGCGATAATGTCAGCATATACTCACCAAAGTATGATGGTGAGACGCAGACAGAGTTCGAGAAATTTATGTCCGATAATGGCGAACTGGAGAATCCGCAATTAAAGAAAGACTTTGATGCCATCATCGCTGCCATCAAAAAGATAATTGACGATTGCGGAGCTCGTGAGAATCTCTTTCGCCCGGAGGGGAATAACATCAAAGCCATTCCTCTTTGTATAGAACAAAGGCGAGGGAAAGGAGTCGGAACCTTACGATTATATTGCATCAGAATATCAGGGAAGATTCTCATCATTGGCAATGGAGGAATAAAAAGAGTCAAAAGATATGAAGATGATCCAATTTTACTGGATATAGTTAACAAACTGCGCTTCATTGAGCATCAAATTTTCATAGGGACACGTAAGATTCATGCTGATTACGACGATTACCAGAAAGTTAAAATGATTATTGAAGCTATCACCATATAATATTTGTTATGAAAAAGAATCCTTTGTTTGATAGATGCGTTGCCAATGTTACTCCTGAGGTGATGGAGGAGGTTAACCTTAATATTGACATTGCAAACCGCATTTACGTTCTTCTCAAGAAGAAAAAGATGACACAGCGCGAGCTGGCAACGCGTATGGGCAAACGCGAATCGGAAATCTCAAGATGGCTCACCGGATCTCACGGATTCACGACCAAGACACTGGCGAAGATTGCCTCCGTGCTTGGCGAGCCCGTAGTAGAGATAAAAAAAGCACCCGAAGTGAAATACGTATTCGTTCCGGCAAAAGAATTTATAACCCCGTCCGATTCTTATGATGGAACTTATAACAGCCAGAGTTTCAAATGTTTTCACGCGGCATCCCACAATTAACTTACTATGGCGGAAGATAATGTAAATATCCAGATGAGGCTTATTTCCGTCAGCGAAGTAAGCTTTATGATGTCTCCGGGAAAAATAGGGGACGATGTCAATCCTGATGCAGTTCAGATTGGTTTTTCAACACAGATTCAACCCGATGTCGAAAGCGACACCTTCAACTTGTTTTTCGGTACTCGTTATGAACTTGACGGAGATGTAGTGCTTGAGTGTTTGTACAAATTCGAGTTTGAAGTAAAAAATCTCCGCCAGTTCATCGTTTATAACGAGGACCAAAGCATTACGGTCAACCACATCATGCCTCACTTTCTAAGTGTGGCAATAGGAACGATGCGTGGAATTCTGGTCGTCAAGACTGCAGGAACAAACTGCTCCAAGTATCCCCTACCAATGATAAATGTAAACCAATTGAATGTGAACCTATCCAACAAAGAATAAAGAATAGACATTAGAACAATACGGAACACGTCTCAGGATTTCTTACAAGATGCAATCAATTGCGGGCAGGCTTGAAATTTGTGGCAAAAAACCAGACAAAATTCCCCAGAGCGAGAAAAACATGAAAACGACAATATGGAAAGGCGCGGCTGACAGAAGCCTCCCGACAGTTTATATACATTCGGTTGCCGGAGACGGACACAACGTATGGAACAGATGCCGGGAAATGGGATGCCACGAATTCAACCTCGTATCCATACACGACTTCGACTTTGAAGGCGAACTGACGCCATGGCTTGCGCCTGGAGTCAGAAAAGGCTTGCCGATGTTCAAAGGCAATGCGGAAGCACACCTCGAAAAACTACTGAACGAGATAATGCCGGAAGTAGAAAAAAGCCTGCCACATCAATCTTCCGTCAATGCAATTGCAGGATATTCACTGGCAGGGCTCTTCGCATTCTGGAGTCAATGGAAGACAAACGTGTTTCACAGAGTCGGATGCGGTTCCGCCTCATTCTGGTACCCTGGATTCATTGACTTTATAAACACACACGAAATCCGGAGAAAACCTGATTATGTATATCTTTCATTGGGCGACAATGAAAGCAATACGAAACATCCCGTCATGAGTCGCGTAGGAGACTGCACAGCGCAGGTTCTTTCCCTCCTCGACAAATTGGAAATCCCGCACGATTTCGAAACAAATCCGGGGAATCACTTTTCCGACCCTGACGGGAGGCTCGCCAAAGCCATCAAAACTATTTTGGAATAGCTGGCAAACATCAGTTTTTCATCGTTATAGTAGAGCAGTTCCGATTTTTTTTGTAGATTTGGAAATGTGTTTAAACGATAAGAATACAAATGAAAACCAGCAAGCCGACCAGCGACAACCGCCTCCTCCGCGGCTTCATCGGTGGAAGTTCGTTTTAGAATCCCCAGCTGTCACGCCAGCGAATTTTGAAACGGTCACCGTCAAATTCAATCGGTAGCCAAACGTAGAGCCCGTCAATGGCATTCTTCGGATTCCATCTATCACCCATATAGATGAAGGTGTTCGCCTTGCCGGCAACCGGCAGTATGAAGGTGCTCTGGGAATTGAAGGTCAGCTGAGAGCCTTCTCCCTCGCACGGGTTTCCGAGCTCAGTCCATGGTCCCCATATTGACGGTGCGGACGCACTACGGGCCGCATTGGGAGCCCAACCTGTGCATCCTGACCCCATAAAATAGTAGGTTCCGTCTTTTTTGAATATAGCAGGAGCCTCCATGAGACGATCCGGGAACACGCGCACATATTTTCCGGTGTAGTCCAAATAGTCATCCGTCAGTTCAGCTATATGCAGCGTCCAGTTGTCCTCCGAGGCGGACAGCTGATATGCCTTGCCGTCGTCATCGACAAATAGGGTCATATCACGGGACATTTGCCCAGACTCGAAATCTCTGGCAAGAAAGCCCTTTTCATCAGGGAACTCGTCCTTGTTGAACGGCCATTTGCCGGGAACAGCTCTGGTGCTGCGTACAAAGGAAAAAGGGCCTTCCGTAGATGACCTTCGGCCGTTCAAGAATGCAGCCCCGTTCAATGTCGGAACCAGGTTCATCGCTTACGGCCAATACTATGCCCTCATTCTTCCAATTGTAAAGATCATCAGAAGAATAACAACTGACTCCCACTTGAGCCAGATTGCCGGCCTCCCCCTCCGTCTTGTACTCGCCGTACCACCAATACTTTCCACCATGGAACATGATTCCGCCTCCATGCGCGTTTATTGCCACGCCATCAGTATCTTTCCACAACTCTCCGGGCCTGAACTCCGTAATCCTAGCGGAGGGACGATGGTCGCCATCCGTCGTCATTGAAATCACATTGCCATTAGCAGAATAGAGAAATGCGGAGAATAGGGCCGTCGCGCAAAATAGGATGTGTCTAATTTTCATTTGAAGCAAATCTATCAGCAATTACTCTGCATGAAACGATGCAATCCACTCGAACATCGAAGCCGGAAAATCCTGCCATTGGCCCCAATGATGACCACCTGTTTCATGCGGTATCTCCTTGACGGGAACACCTGCTGCACGACTTCTTCTTGTTCATAAGAGTCCTTGATGTACAGTCGCGTGAAAGAAAGCACTTTACGCCAATACCTCTGGTAAAGCGCCTCAAAGGCCACTCGATCCCCATCTCGGAAACGGACTATCTCGTTCTTCTGCACATCAGCCATTGCATTCTTTCTTGATACGGCCGCTAATATAGGCAAAATATTGCATTATTATAATGGCTCGTGGAATAAAGAAAAGAGCCCATACTGTTTTCAGAATCATGGAGAAGAAAGCAAAAAAAAAAGAATCCTCCGATTGCATTGCTGTAATCGAAGGATTCCTAAGCGTGGCGACGACCTACTCTCCCACATGGTAGTGCAGTACCATCGGCGCGGCCGGGCTTAACTTCTCAGTTCGGAATGGGATGAGGTGGAACCCCGGCGCCTGTTGTCTCGTCCAGCACGGAATACTCTATATCTGCCTGCCGAAGACATTCGTGAAGGTGCTAAAGTAATATTATTTTCGGCAATTTTTGTAGATTTTGCCTAAAATAGTATATTTGTGGTGATTTAATACTGCTATGGCCGGAGTCATTGAATACATAACAGATTTTGCCGCAAGGAATGAATCTTTCCGGGCATCCGACTTGTTTGAAGAAGCTCAAAGCATCTATCCGATGAGCCGGGCGGTCTTGAATGCCTATCTGGCAAAGTTGGTTGAACAGGGCAAGTTGGAAAGGATTGGAAGGGGCGTTTATGGTAGCATAGCAAAGAAGAACCATTTCACACCTAAAACGAGCGAGAAGGCTTCCTGGCTATATCATTTGATGAAGCAGGAGTTCCCGTTGATTAGTATGTGCGTGTATGAAGGGCAATGGATATCACCTCTTATGCACCACTTGGCCAACAACCAAGCCATCTATCTGGAAGTGGAGAAAGACGTTTCCGAGGCAGTCTTTCATAAACTTCAAGACCTGGGTCTGACCACGTTCCATCGCCCGGACAAAACGGAAATGTATAAGTATGTGGACCTTGGCGATGCTCCGATCATTGTCAAGAATCTCGTAACCGAAGCACCGCTGCAAACTATCGGCGAAGTACAGATTCCGACGTTGGAGAAGTTGCTGGTCGATATGTATTGCGATCCAGACTTCTTCTATCTCCATGGTTCTGAATACTGGCACATCATGCACAATGCTCACCGTTATTCCATCAATACGTCAAAAATGCTCCGGTATGCAGCACGCAGAAGCGCTGCAGAGGAAATAAAGAAAATATGGGAGGAAAGCGTAAATGATTTCGACTGAATCTTTTTCAAAAGCACGGTTTCCTTCGCGCAATTCCGGTCCGCACGGAGCACGCCGGGAAGAAACTTCCGGCAAGCCACTCAAAGGTCTTTTATGAAGTGGCCTTTTCCAATCCGAATTCCAACGATGCTTTCATCCGGCTGGATGTCCTGTACGAGGATAACCCTTACACCCACACCATTGCCGTCCCTATTGACTTGCCTTTCCTTAAGCAAGAGGGGACACCCCTGATGGTAAACGTGCCCACGAAGGAAGACATCCTTGGCGACAAGATAACAGCTTTCGGCCCGAACTCCATCGGTATCCCATATTTCAAGGGCGTCAGGGATTGCTCTTTGGACATAATGAAGCAGCTGTTCGACATCAGCCGCTTGTTTGACGTGGTCGATGATTTTACTGATACCTATGCGTCATTCCGGAAGGTGGCAGATATTGAACTCGGCTATCGTGGTATGGAAGGTCAGATTGACCGTTATTACGAGGATGTCCGGCAGACTGCCATAAACATTTCTACCCGAGGGGATATTTCGAAGGAAGAATTCACTCGACTCCAAGGAGGAATCCGCCGTTTGGAATCCTATATGTACCAGCAGAGCTACTACATCGAGAATGCCACTGATGATTCTGCAAAGGCAGCCTACCTCACGACCTGTTTCGAACGCGGTGTAACCAAGATCGAGAAATTCAGCCATAAGATGGACGTTATGGATATTCCTATTGACAATCTGCCACGAAAGATTCAAAAACTACGCAAGAGCCGCCCTGAGGCTTTTTACTACTGGTCCAAGGTGGCGGAGATGACAGAGTTGAAATAATCTTCCCTTCCTGCATCCTTAAGCCAGAACATTTTTCCAAGGCAAAATTAGGAGATTCTATACATGTCATTGACGAGGTGTGGAAGATGTATGGCGAGAAGTACGACAGCTTCGGAGGCTGGTACATCAGTACCGAAATCAGCCGCAAGACCAAGGGCGCGATAAATGCCTTCCACGAAATGGGACGCCAGTGCAAGGAGGTTTCCGGCGGACTTCCGACATTCATCTCCCCATGGATTGACGGAAAGAAGGCCGTTATGGGGACCAATCTCAAGACTCGCGCGGATGCTGTTTCCGTGGAAGCCCATGAGAGGGAATGGAACGAGATTTTTGACGGAATCCACGATGTCGTCGATGCTGTCGCATTCCAGGACGGGCACATTGACTACGACGAGCTTTTCGTTGATGAATATTGGCGTGGCATGCTCGGCTCGGAGACGACCGGCAAGTCCCTTGAGGAAATCGAGCGTTGGTGGACAGGCAAGTAAGCCGTACTGTTCAAAAATGTGGGCGAACAATTGTCCTGCGGGATTGTTGAAAAATAAAAAACTTTATACATTTGTGCCGGGTTTCGCCCGGCATTTTCTTTTTCGTGCCGGAAAACAATGTGAACTTACAATCAATTTTGATGGGGAGAGGTATCGGACATACGCAGTTTGAGGCGGTGTACACGCAGTATTACGCGCGGTTCGTGATAATCGCGCGGAGGTATGTGCGTGATGTGGCCGTGGCGGAAGACATAGTGATGGAGAGCTTTGCCTCGTTTTGGGAAAACCGGGAGAGGATCGCCTTGGAGACAAATCTGCCGGCCTACGTCGCCACCTCAGTCCGTAACAACTGCCTAAACTGGCTGAACGCCCAGACACTCCACCTCGCGAAACTGCATGATATTCATAGCCTCCAAACCCGCAACATAGTGGCGAGCATCCGTTCACTCAATGCCTGCGACCCTCAGCGGCTCTTCACCGACGAGATACGCGCAATTGTTGAGTGCGAGATGCTCGCCATGCCGCAGGTCACACGCCAGGTCTTCGAACTCAGCCGCTTCTACGGAAAGACCTATGCCGAAATCGCCGAGGCCCTAGGTATCTCACAGCGCCGCGTCACGTCCGAAATGCAGCGCGCTCTCGCCATCATGAGAAATGCCCTTAAGGATTATTTTCCGGTCTCTCTTATTCTATGGATGCTGAATGTCTCATAGCTCCTGTTCATTCTCTCTCACAAGTACTTGGGCCTTTCTCGGATATTAATCTCTGGATGCAGTCAAAAAAAATTTTTCAAAATACTGTAAGCCCCCACCCTTTATTTGTTATATAAGCACCTCGGAAATATTGTTCAGTATTTTCGAGGATAGGTTTCTTTTTGAAGAAGGATTGTACGTGACTGATGAAAAAAGGAACATGGTTCGAAAAGACAAACAATATATATGGACAAAAACTTACTTATAGACTATATGCTCTGCCGGACGACACCAGAGCAAGAAAAGGCTGTTCTCGACTGGCTTGACGCGAGCCCTGAGAATCGCAGGGAGATGGACTCGCTGGACGAGACCTTCAATGCAATGGTCCTGCATGCTCCTGTGGCTGCGGCTAATGGAGCCTCCCGCGAATATGCATGGCAAGAAAAGGCCGGCGGACATGCCGGGGCGCACGCAGATGGGAACGGGACGAAAAAGATCAGGAAGGTACGCCGTCTCGTGCTTCGCTATGCGGCCGTCGCCGCTGCCTGCGCGGCCCTTGTTTTCGGGGGCGGTTACCTTTACAGTTCCTGGAAGATTTCCCGGTTCGCGGAGCAGACCCTTGCGCTCAGTTCACCTGCCGGGCAGACAATAAGTGTCACTCTCCAGGACGGTACCAAGGTCTGGCTCGCGGGAGGTTCCACGCTCGATTATCCAGTGGTATTCGCCGGTGGGGAGCGCCGCGTAAGCGTCTCTGGCGAGGCAATGTTCGACGTCACGCACCGCGATGACGGCCAGCCGTTTGTTGTGAGTACCTTTGCCGGAGACGTGGAGGTGCTCGGGACCAAGTTCGATGTGCTTGCAGAAAAGGAAACAGGGACGTTCTCGACGGCCCTGCTCCTAGGGAAAGTGCGTATCTCGAACGGAACCGAGGAGGTCGTCCTTGCTCCGGGGCAGATTGCTGAACTCAGGGACGGACGGCTGCATACCGATGAAATGGCGAGCGCGGACGACTACCTGTGGATAGAGGGAATACTATCCCTCAACACCCCGTCTTTCACGAAACTCGCGGCGAGACTTGAACGGATATACGACGTGAGGATAATGACGGAGTCCTCCGAACCTGTTGTCAAGAACAGGGGAAAAATACGCACCGCTGACGGCCTTGAGCATGCCCTGCGCCTTATCCTCGCCGGCACAGGACATTCATTCGAGATAGACTACGAAACCAAACAGGTGCACATTCGATAGTCCATGACATACGTGTCCTGACGGCATTCATACGCATGGCAAACATAAGCATACCGCACCCTGTCGGGTGCCGAAACAAAAAATTCACATAACTAAAAAACAATGACAGTAACTAATTACTCGCGCGGAAGACGGATACAACTCTTCACCGCGCTTCTCTGCACACTGCTGCTCTTTTGCGGAACAGCTACGGCCCAGAGTGTCACCGTTTCCATCAATAGGAAGGAGACGACTCTCAAGAACTGCATGGACGACGTGGAGAGACAGACCAGCTACCTCTTTGTCTATGACGAGAGTTGCGACCTCTCTAGAAAGGTGACGGTCAAGGTCAAGTCAAAGCCGCTCCGCAGCGTGCTCGACCTGATTTTCGAGGGCTCGGGCATCAGCTACAACATCTCCGGGAGCAACATCGTTCTCGAAAGCCGGCAAGACACGGTGAAGGGGGAATCTCTAGCTTCGGCGACAGCCTCGCACATTCATGGGCATATCACTGACTCCAAAGGCGAGCCTGTCGTGGGCGCCTTCGTCTTCATCAGCGGCACGCAGACCGGGACGAACACCGACATTGACGGCGCATATTCCCTGAAGATTCCGCAGGACATCAAGTCCCCGGTGATTTCAGTCAGTTGCATCGGCTACAACACCGTCCAGATGAAAGTCGGCTCGTCGGAGAACATCGACATCACGCTCAAGGACTCGATTGAGTTCCTCGACCAGGCTGTCGTCATCGGCTACGGTACCCTCGACCGCAAGGAAGTCACCAGCTCAATCGCCTCCGTCTCTGCTGACGAGATGATGAAGGGTGTGGGCGGTGCGGACATCACCAAATCGCTTCAGGGCAAGATTTCAGGCCTTGTCATTGGCCAGACAAAGTCTGTGAATGATTCTCCCGTAATGCAGTTGCGAGGAATGGCTTCCATCGCATCAGGCCAGCAGCCTCTCGTGGTGATAGATGGTTTCCCTGGAGGCGACATCCGTTCCCTCAATCCTGAGGATATCAAGTCAATTGACGTGCTTAAAGATGCTTCTGCCGGTGCGATTTATGGAACAAGGGCTGCAGCAGGTGTCATTCTCGTGACCACCAAAAGCGGGACGGATACGGAAGGCCGGTTGAATGTCACGTATAGTGCGGACCTCCTTTATAAACAGGCTTATAGAAAACCGCAGGTGCTTACAGCAGAGGAATATGTGAAGTACGGAGTCGGAACGGACTACGGATACAAGACCGACTGGTGGAATGAAGCAATAAACAAAAAGAATTTTTCACACAAGCACAATCTGTCCTTGAATTTCGGAACTGAAAAGGCAAGTGTCTATTCTTCATTCTTTTATGAAAAGCAGGACGGCATCGCAACAGGAGAGTGGAGACACGATTTTGGCGGCAGGATAAACTCCAAATTCAATCTCCTCAAAGGATGGCTGGAATTCAGAGCCAATATAGATTATCGTCAGGCCAAACGCAACAAGCAGGACCCGTATTTCGGTCAGGCATTGCTGAACAATCCTACCAGGTCGCCTTATGACGAAACCACGAGGTCGGGTTACAATGTCTGGATAGGCGAAGAATATGATTACAACTTCATTGCCGATGCAGCCTTGTATGACAGCAATTCTCTGGACAAGTGGTTCAAGCCGGAAATTATGGCAAAATTGAATATTCTGCCTGTTGAGGGACTTTCATATCAGCAATCAGTCGGATATTCTACTTTCCAATACGAGGATCACGGATACACCTCTATGTACCATCGAGCAAGCATCGTAAACAATGTAAACGGGTCTGCCTCATTGGCATTTGCCAAGAATGAGAGGCTCAATACCGAAGGCTATTTCTCCTACGACAGAAGTTTCAAGGGAGGACATAAGGTCAACGCTGTTCTTGGATACTCGTACAACCGTTATGACGGAGAGAGATTTTCAATGTCAAACAGCAACTTCTCTGTTGACGGAATCAAATACTGGGATATCGGAAAAGGATCTTACCTGAACGACGGCCTTGCTTCAATGAGTTCGGAAAAGAATATAACGGAGAAACTCCTTGCATATTTCGTTCGTGCCAACTATTCTTATAACAACAGGTATATGGTTTCAGCCACATATCGTCGTGAGGGCTCGTCCAAGTTCGGAAAGAAGAACCGCTGGGGAAATTTCTGGGCAGTCTCTGCAGGTTGGGCTATTTCAGAAGAGAAATTCCTGAAAAATGTGAAATGGATCGATGAACTCAAGCTCAGGGCAGGTTATGGAGTTACCGGAAACAATGATTTCGATGCTGCATATTCAGGCAATTTCATCGGGGCTGATGAAAACAGATGGCTTCTTGAGAACGGTGAGTGGAAATATGCCTACGGAAGAAGCGAGGATGTGAATCCCAACCTCGGATGGGAAGAAAAGGCAGAGTGGAATGTGGGTCTTGACTTTTCGTTCTTCAAAGGAAGACTTTATGGAAAGGCCGATATCTACCGCAGGAAAATATCAAATCTGCTGTTTTATGTTATGGTTCCCCAGCCGCCTTATATCAGAGGATACCAATGGCAGAATATAGGTTCTATGGAAAACAAGGGCTGGGAGGTCGAACTCGGCGGAGATATAATCCGCAAGAATGATTTCACTTGGTCCACATCGCTCAATCTCAGTGGTTCCACGAGCAAGGTCCTGACTATGGATGGCAGCAACACCAGATGGGATGGCGGTCAGCTTCCAGGACCAAACAGTCCCGGAAAGGCTATAATCCTTGAAGAAGGCAGCACCATCGGCCAGTTCTACCTCTATGAATTCGCAGGATTCTCACCGAGCGGAGAGTTCCGTATCGTCAACAGGAACGGTCAGGTAATCCCGGCTTCCTCAAAAATCGCTGAAGACAAGAAGCTAATGGGAAATTTCACGCCGAAGTTGATGTACGGCTGGAGTCACACCTTCAAGTACAGGAATTTCGATGCGAGCATAAGTATGCATGGCTGGTATGACTTTGATGTGTATAATACCTATGCTATGACTCTTGGAATTGCGGGCAGAAACGGAGAGTGCAACGTATTGAAGGATGCCTATTCAACTTTTAGCCATATCAAGGATGAGAAGTTGATGAGCAACTACTATCTTGAGGATGGTTCTTTCCTGAAGATAGATGCCGTGACAGTGGGATATCTGTTCCCGTTGAGAAGCCATACAAAAGACTTTGTCGAAAGCCTGAGACTGTATTTTACTGCCGGCAATCTTGCGACAATTACGGGATATACAGGTCTGGATCCTGAAATCGACATAGTCGGATATGACGGAGGAATTGACAATTATCAGAATGCATATCCTATGACCAGGACATTCACATTCGGCGTTCAGCTTAAGTTTTAAGAAATCTCTGAAATAATGTCATATATGAAGAATAATCTCAATAAATTATTGATAATCACTCTATTGTCGTTCATGTATACCGGGTGTGACATAGAGCCTGAGTACTATAGTCAGGTGGCCCCGGACACTTATTATGACTCCAAGGAGGCTGTTCTGCAGAGGTTTGCCAGACCGTTCACTCACGCCAGGTGGACTTTTGCACAGGATTATGCTCCTTTCATCCTTCAGGAACTGACAACGGATGCTTTCTGCTCTCCTGTAAGAGGAACCCAGAATGCAGACAAGTCAAGTGAAGATTACAAAATGCATTACCACGATTTCCCTGTTCACTTCGGAGCAAGCTATCAGGTGTATATATCCAGAATGGCAGGTGTCGCAAGATGCTGGGCGGCCATAGATGACCTTTCGGAGGTTGATTTGTCAAGATTCGGAATTTCGGATGAAACCTGGAACAACTGGGTTGCTCAAATCACCGCTATGGCTGCTCTGTACTATCTGGAAGCGTTTGACTGTTTCGGAGGACTTCCTCTGTATGCGGAAAGCGCCGAGTTTGAAAAGCCTCGTTCTTCGGCAAAGGAGACATTTTATTTCATCGAAGGGCTTTTCAAGAAGGCCCTGCCTGACCTTGAAGCAAAACCTGTTTTGGGCGGTCAGGAGTCCGGTTATATCAAAAAGGCTGCTGCTGCCTTGGGACTTGCACGGCTGTATTTCAATGCGAATGTCTATATCGGTGAGGATATGTACAAAGAAGCTGAGATGATTTGCCGGGACATTATTGACTGCAAGTATGGACAATACGACCTTGAGGAGGACTGGACAAAAATATTCGGTTTTGAAAATCAGAATTCAAAAGAGATAATATGGTCTATACCGAGTGAGCGTGCCCAGTTGGAGACAGATGCTTACTATCTTTGGTCACGTCAGATGCCTGCCAATATGAACAATTACTTCGGAGGAATTGTCAGCTCTTCCGGGGAAAACAAAATCTGCCTCACGCCGTCAAAAGATGCTAAAGGAAATCCTTATACTTACAAATTGGGTTCTCCTTTCTCCAAATTTGAGGATACCGATGTCAGGAAGAAGCAGTACAGATATCTGGGCAAAGGAAAATACGAAGGTATGTTTGTTTATGGCAAGCTGGAGAATCCTGACAACCCTGCCTGGAAAGTCGTCGGAACTCAGGAATATTACGGAAAGACTCTTGAACTTGTAGACTGTGTAGCAAGGCTGTCTGAAGGTGGAACAAAGTCAGATATGAATTCCGGAGAGGAAAATTCCGGAGTGAGAATGATAAAGTTCTCACCGAGGCCGTCCGCAAACGAGAGTTCCATTCTTTTCAATCCTGACATTCCTCTGATGAGACTGACAGAGGCATATTACATACTTGCCGAATGCAAGATGAGGGAAGGACAAACTGGTGAAGCTGCAAAACTGATAAACAGGGTGAGGTCACGGTATTTTGCTGATGGCAAAGATCCGAATCCTGTTACGGCTGCCAATCTTGACAAATGGAGAATGCTTGACGAGTGGCTGATAGAGTTCCTGGGTGAATGTCGCAGAAGAACTGACCTCATCAGGTGGAATGAGTTCATCGAAGGTGAATGGTGGGATCACACTCCGGACGGCTCCATCAACAAGCATAAGAAGTTGTTCCCAATTGCTGATTATATACTTGATGCTTCGGATATTATAGATCAAAATCCGGGTTACGACAAGAACTGATTTAAATCTGACGCGATATGAAGAAATCGATTATTCTATTATCATTCTTTGCTCTCATCTTTTCAGCCTGTGACAGAAATCTCTATGGAGTCAAGCCTGATGAAGGTGGGGAGAATTCAACTACTCTTGAAAAAACCGCATTCACGAGAGGTGTCAACCTTTCCGGTTGTTTCGATGTTACTCCGAGTGCGGATGCCGGTTCAATCTGGATGGGAACAATCACTGAAGATTCATTTACCAATCTCCAAAGCCTGGGAGTGGATGTGGTCAGGGTTCCTATGAACATAGGCCGCTTCGACATTTCGGGAGCTCCGGACTATACGCTTGATCCGAGATTTTTCGCAAGGCTTGATGAACTCCTTGATCTTGGAGAACAATTCGGAATTACAGTCATTATTGACAACCATCAGTGGGGTCTTACTGAAACTTACACGGAAGACCGGGCTACCGGATTTATGAAAAGTTCCTGGAGGCAGATAGCCGAGCATTGTAAGTCAAGAACATCGAGGGTGGTCTATGAACTCAAGAATGAACCGGACGGACAGTGGTGGAGCGACCATTGGCACGAACTCCAGGGAGAACTTATCGGGGAGATAAGGAAAGTGGATGACGTCCACGATATTATCGTGTGCCCGGCTCCAGGTTCCAGCTTTGAGCAAATACCTGAGTATGAGGATGAAAAACTTATCTATACTTCACATTTTTACGGTCCGATGGTCTTCACTCATCAGGGCTCGTCGTGGAATGTCTATAAACCGCTTGGAGGGAAAATTCCTTTCCCTTATAACAAGAGTTTCGACATTCAGGCTACTGTCGCAATTGACGGCCTGACACAGGAAGTCAAAGATGAAATCCGTAACTATCCATATACAGGAACAGAGGCTGCAATCCAGACTTCACTTGACAGGGTCATTGCAGAAGCAAAGAGGCGTAAGGTAAGACTGTTCGTAGGTGAGTTCGGAGTGATGTCTTTCAGCGGGGCAAAAAAAGAAGATATCTGCTATTGGCATGAAGTCGTACGCAAGCATTTGGAAAACAATGGCGTCTCTTGGACGGTCTGGGCTTATGCCGACAGGGATTTCTGTATGTTCAATGTTCCCGGTGCGCCTCCCAAATTCCACACTGACCTCAATCTTGACCTCGTAAAGGCTCTTGGTTTTGACATTCCGCCTGCTTATGACGATTCTCCTGTTGATGAGAGCTCGTTTGTCACAAGGGTACTCTATGATGATGCCTGGGGCGAGGGTATTATCCCTGAGTCAGACCAGAAAACATACCTGACATTTCCATACACCAATGACTATGCAAGTGGAGAGAACTGTATCAAATTCGATATTAATTCGCAATGGCTTGAATGTTCATTCTATTTTGACGGTTTATGTGAGGATTTGGAAAAATTTGATATAAAAAGAAGTTATATCAGGTTCAAATTGAAGACTGCTTGTGAGCCGGACAATTTCAGGATAGCAGTATGGTTTGTAGATAACAAGGAAAAGTTCAGCGATGAGCAGGAGCGTCACAATTGGGTTATAAAATACGATGTGACAAAGTCTGATTTCACTCCTGACGGCGAATGGCACGAGGTAAGTTTGCCTTTGAAATATTTCGGATACAGAGGCTCTGAGGATCCTCCTTATTCTTATTCGGAAAACCATTTTACTTGGTCCAAGATAAGGGAAATAAGAATTACCAATGAGGATTTTTCTTCTATGAATGGTGTTACCCTTCTTATTGATGATGTTATCCTTACGGGGCCGGAAAACAAGTATTGGAAGCCATCAGATCCAAATCCGGACCCAAATCCGGACCCAGATCCTGACCCGGACCCAACCCCTGGCCCTGTTGATGATGCCCAAGGTTCAATAGATGATTTTGAAGTTTTACCACAATATTAATAAACCATGAAAGAATATTTTAAAGAAAAGGATTATGCGTCTCCTGGATTTGACGTATGCGAGGTATTGCCGGGCAATGTTATATGCACAAGCGGTGACATTGATGCAAGCGGTGACATTGATGATCTGAGTGTGGGAGAAGAGTATGAATTTTAATCAGGAAAACATTATGAAAACACAACATCTTTATTTTGCTGCATTTGCAATTCTGTTTGCTTCATGTGCTAAACAGGAGGCTGAAATGAGTCCCGTACAGTCTGATAATGAACTGAGAACATTTGTGGCTGATTTTGAGCAGACAAAGACAAACCTTGCACCGGATGGGGAAGGTGTTTACAGGAAAATGATTTGGAGCGCAGGAGATAAGGTCGGAATTTTCGACGCTTCAGGGGTGCCTCAGCCGTTTGAAACTAAAACTGGAGGTGCTTCTGCTACCTTTACCGGTTCAGCAACTGCTCCTACCGATTCATGGTATGCATTCTACCCTTACAGTGCAAAGGCAACAAAGGACGCCCCCTATCTTCTTTCTGCCATTCCGGAAATCCAGTATGCAAAGAAGGACGGAGTTTCAGACAATGTTACTCTTCTTGTGGCAAAGTGTGCGGCAGATGAGACTACACTGTCTTTCAAGCACGCTTGCGGACTTGTCAAGATTGACCTTCCGGTGGACTGCATAAGTGTGACTCTTGAAGTCCTCAATCCTGACAATTTGTGGACACAGCCTTTGTCCGGCGGAGTTAAGGTCGATGTCGGTGCCCCTACAAATTCTTGGTCAACCTTGCTTTGCTACACTAGCGTTACTCTGGTGGACGAGAATGGCGGAAATATTCCTGCAGGAACGTATTATCTTGCTGTCAAGCCTATTGATTTTAAAGGTGATGTCCTTCTCTCCATCAGGAATGCTAAAAACCAGATCTACGTGAAGAAAAGAACGGGCTTTTACTGTAGGTGCAGGTCAGATAAGACCTATCACAATCAATCCGGGTTGGGTTGAGGATGACGGTCTCAACTTGTTCTCGGAAATGGGTGGAACAAGCATATACGGATATGTTGCAGGTGATGCTTGGGATTCTCCGGAACCATTGCGTACCACAGATGAAAACCAGCCGAAAATCTATGGAACACAGGGAACTAAGATTGAGTATAGTTCGGATGCAGCATGGTCTGGACGTGTGGGTCTTCATGGCGGAGATGCTGAATTGACTAAATTCATTGACAATGGGTATTCAGTGGAATACTTTGTGAAATTCGACGAGTCAATGCTTAATAACGACAGGCAGCTTGTATTCAGACATTGGTTTAAAAATAATAGCAGCGGTTATACAACAAAATACGATGAATGCAATATTATCAGGTATAACTATGGCTCCATTCCTTCCACCCTCGGAATCCAGGACACTGAATGGCACAGAATCTCGTTCCCACTCACTTCAGATTTGATGCTAGGCGGTAACACTGTATGGCAATTCATCATCGACCCTAATTTCACTGATGGCGCTCAGGCCGCTGCTGCAAAGGGTTCCATATTCTATTTCGATGAAATAAGACTTGTTAGGAAGACTCCTACTGAATAATAGTTGCAATCTGTGTACATAATGAATAGGCATTATGAAGAAACTTCTGTTTTCAATGACATTGTTCTGCGTGCTCTCCTGTACGCAGAACAACGTCCCCGTATATCTGAATGAGGATGCAGATATAGAGGATAGGGTTGAGGATGCCCTGTCAAGGATGACGGTCGAAGAGAAACTCGGCATCATTCACGCCCAGTCCAAATTTTCGGCAAGAGGTGTTCCTCGTCTGGGAATTCCCGATATATGGATGGATGACGGGCCTTCTGGGGTGCGTGAGGAAAGTTTCTGGGACGACTGGGGCGGAGCCGGATGGACCAACGACTCCTGCACCGCTCACCCTGCCCTGACCTGCCTTGCAGCCACATGGAATGAGGAAATGGCTGCCCTTTTCGGCAAGAGCATAGGAGAGGAGGCACGCTACCGCAACAAAACCACCCTGCTCGCTCCGGGAGTGAACATAATGAGAACTCCTCTTTGTGGACGCAACTTCGAGTATATGGGTGAAGACCCTGTGCTGGCTGGTAAGATGTGCGTACCTTATATTCAGAATCTGCAGAAGAACGGTGTGGCTGCCTGTGTAAAACATTTTGCCCTGAACAATCAGGAGGCTTACCGTCACAGCGTGAATGTGGTTGTGGATGACCGTGCCCTTTATGAAATCTATCTTCCGGCATTCAAGGCGGCAGTTCAGGAAGGCAATTCCTGGACCATTATGGGTGCCTACAATAAGTATAAGGGCCAGTATTGCTGTCATAATCAATACCTTCTGAATGATATCCTGAAAGGGGAATGGGGCTATGACGGAGTGGTGGTTTCTGACTGGGGCGGAGTCGAGGATACCTGGGAGGGCATTCACAACGGTCTCGATATGGAGTTCGGAACAGGTTCCGACGGACTCTCCAACCGGGGAGTGGACACTTACGACAGTTTCTGTCTTGCCAACCCTTACCGCTGCCTCATCCGCGAAGGCAAGGTGGGAACCGATGAACTTGACGAAAAGGCGCGCAGGGTGCTCAGGCTTATTTTCAGGACCACTATGTCCAAGGACAGGCCTTGGGGCTCGTTTGCTACTCAGGAGCATTATGACATAGCCCGCAAGGTGGCGGAGGAAGGTATAGTTCTTCTTCAAAATGAGAATGAGGTGCTGCCGCTCCGCCTTGACAAGAAGCCTGTCATTCTCGTGACTGGAGCAAATGCCTTCTGGCAGCACGCAAGCGGAGGCGGTTCATCCTATCTTAAGACCACCCACGAAATCTGTCCTCTTGACGGACTGAAGGAGATTGTCGGAAACAGGGCTGAAATCCGTTTTGTCGAGGGGTATCGTCCTTTTACCGGAGAATATCCTGACTATGTCGCTCCATTGAGGGAAGAGGCTGTGAAGGCCGCTGCCGAGGCTGATTACGTCATTGTCTTCGGTGGCCTTAACAAATGGGGCCATCAGGATTGCGAAGGCGTGGACAGGGATGAATACGGGCTGCCTTTTGCCCAGAACGAACTCATTGAGGCTCTCTCTCAGGTCAATGACAATGTGATAGTATCCCTGACTACGGGTACCGCCGTGGCAATGCCTTGGAAGGATAAGGTACAGGCCATACTTTACAACTGGTACATAGGTTCTGAGGGTGGTCGTGCACTTGCGAATATCCTGACAGGCGCAGTGTCTCCTTCGGGAAAGCTTCCGTTTACCATCGCAGAGAGACTGGAGGACTATGCTCCACACGCCCTGGATGCGTATGATAGCAAGAACAGTGGCGACGTTGAATACAAAGAGGGTATTTTTGTCGGTTACCGCTGGTTCGACAAGGAAGGTGTCAAACCTCTTTTCCCTTTCGGTTATGGACTTGGTTACAGTTCATTCTCTTTCGGCAAGGTTGAGGCTTCTTCTGCAACTGTCCGAATGACCAGCAGGGAGGTGGCTCCTGATTTTGCCTCGGAAAAGAAGGCAGGGAATGGCAATTCCATCAAGTTCAGGGTTGATGTAACCAACACCGGCAATTGCCGTGCTGCTGAAACGGTTCAGCTCTATGTACGGGATATGGAATCCTCACTGCCTCGTCCTCTGAAGGAACTCAAGGCTTTCAGGAAAGTTTGGCTTGATGCAGGTCAGACTGAAACGGTTGAACTGACCTTGAGTGAAAAGGACCTCAGATTCTTCGATGACTCCAAACATAAGTGGGTGGAGGAACCAGGTGATTTCCAGGCTCTTATCGGAACATCTTCAGAAGATATTTTCAGCATTGTCGATTTTAGACTCAAATAAATGAATCACAAACCATTATTGATTATTGCAGCCATCCTGACCGTTTCGTGTCAGGATGCTGTCCCTTTATACAAGCAGGCAGACGCTCCGATAGAAAAGAGGGTTGAAGACCTGTTGTCAAGGATGACTCTGGAGGAAAAAATACTTCAGATGAATCAGGTTACTTTAGGTACCAATCTGAATCAGAACAATATAGGAGGGGAGCCGGTCGAACCTGTTCTCGGAAGTTACATTACCTACACTGCAACTGATCCGACTGAAATCAACCAAATGCAGAAAAGGGCTATGGAAGAGACCAGACTCGGTATTCCAGTCCTTTTCGGATTTGATGCCATACACGGTTTCAGAACTGTCTATCCTATACCTTTGGCACAGTCCTGTTCGTGGAACCCCGAACTCGTCGAGAGCGCCTGCGCCATTTCCGCCCGCGAGACACGTCTGACCGGCATCCACTGGACATTCTCGCCGATGGTTGACATTGCCCGTGACGGACGATGGGGACGCTGCGCGGAAGGCTACGGTGAAGACCCTTATGCCGCTTCCGTGTTCTGCGCCGCCTCCGTGCGTGGCTATCAGGGCGACGACATCTCCGACACCACGAAAGTCGCCGCCTGCGTCAAGCACTACGTCGGCTATGGCGCGTCGGAGGGTGGACGAGACTATGTTCCGACCGAAATCTCGCGCCAGACCCTCTGGGATACCTACATGCCTCCATATCAGGCCGGCATCGAAGCCGGTGCGGCTACTGTGATGAGTTCTTTCAACTCCATAAACGGTCTTCCTGTGAACGGCAGCCGATACCTCCTGACCGATGTGCTCAAGAAGCAGTTCGGCTGGGACGGAATGATTGTCTCGGACTACGATGCCGTGAAGCAGCTTGTCTATCAGGGTGCCGCAGCCGACCATAAGCAGTGCGCAGAAATAGCCGCCAACGCGGGACTCGACATGGACATGGCAGACCTTTGCTATTATCACAATCTCGCTACTCTTGTCGCCGAGGGCAAGGTCAGCGAAAGCACAATAGACGATGCCGTACGCAGGATTCTGCGGCTCAAGTTCCGGCTCGGCCTCTTCGAGCACCCATATGCGCCCGTGACTTCACCTGCAGAGCGCTTTACCCTTCCGGGCGACCGCGAGACCGTGATGCGACTTGCCGAGGAGTCAACCGTGCTGCTCAAGAACGACGGAGTGCTGCCTCTGGGGCAGAAGCCCGGCAAGATTGCGCTGATAGGCCCGATGGCGAAGGATCTCTGGGGACAGATTGGCTCTTGGGGCGGTCATCCTCTCGCCGAGGAGATAATCACGATCCAAAAGGCGATGACAGACGAGTTCGGCTCAGCTAATGTCCTCTACGCCAAGGGCTGCGGTTTTGAAGGCGATGACCGCAGCGGCTTCGCCGAGGCTCTCTCTGCGGCAAGGCACGCGGATGTCGTGGTGCTCTGCCTCGGTGAGCTCACGAAATGGAGCGGAGAGAACGGCATCCGCTCGACGCTTGCCCTTCCGGCAATTCAGGAACAGCTTGCGGCCGAACTTAAGAAGACCGGAAAGCCTCTTGTCCTGCTGCTGAACAACGGTCGTCCTCTGGAGCTCTGCCGACTCGAACCTCTCGCCGACGCGATAGTGGAACTGTGGCAGCCGGGCATTTCTGGAGGCAAGCCTGCAGCGGGCATACTCTCCGGCCGAGTGAACCCTTCGGGCAGGCTCTCCATAACCTTCCCATACTCCACCGGACAGATTCCGATTTACTACAACCGCCGCCGCACAAGCCGTCCGTTCATGGGCTTCTATCAGGACATTCCGCGCGAGCCGATGTACTGGTTCGGCCATGGCCTGAGCTACTCGCACTTTACCTACGGCGACATACGCAAGGTCTCTGACTCTCCGCTCGTCTTTGAGGTCGATGTCACTAACGACAGCTCCCGCGACGGTAAGGAAACAGTCTTCTGGTACATCAGCGACCCTGTCAGCACCGTCACCCGCCCCTACAAGGAACTCAAGTTCTTCGAGAAGCGCCTGATTCCTGCCGGAGCCACCGAGACCTTCCGCTTCGAGGCAGACCGTCTCCGCGACCTTGGCTATGTGAACGAGAGGGGCGAGCGCTGGTTCGAACCCGGCAAATTTGAAATCCTCACCGCCGACAAAAAACTCGAAATCGAGGTCGAATAAAACGGCATTGCTGCATGAACAAACACATCTCCATTATAATCTCGGCACTCTTGTGCATTCTGATTCCGACTGGTCGCCTGTCGTCTCAGAATACGTACCGTCTTGAACTGACGCATTCGTCCGATGTCACGGCGCTTTCCGATGAGGTCAGTGATTATGTCCCATATCTTAAGGAATATCTGGCTGGGGTGGGAATTCCGTCAACGAAGGTCGAGGGACGTATTATCTTTGATATTGACGGAGGCCTTGAATGCGGTCCGGAAGGCTTCGAGTTTTCCGTCAATCCCGGAGAACTTCGCATCACCGGGCGCGACCGTGCCGGGGTGTTCTACGGCATCCAGCACCTTCTGCGGCAGCTCCCACCTTCTGTATATGATAAACAAGGGCTTTCTGAACCGGTACAGTTGCCCCTCGGGGTCAGCCTTGACGCTCCGGAAAACGCCTACCGGGGGCTGATGATTGACGTGGCGCGGGCTTTCGTGGATGCTGAAGGACTGAAGCGGCAGATAGACCTTATGGGAATGCACAACCTCAATGTCCTGCATCTGCATCTGACGGACAACGAGGGTTGGCGGCTCGAAATCAAGTCGCATCCCGAACTCTCCGAGGTCGGAGGATTCCGCGGCGGCGACTCTTCCGTGGGGGCGCAGTACGGTCTTTGGGACAGACGCTACGGCGGCTACTACACTCAGGAACAGATGCGCGAAATCATCGACTACGCTAAGTTCCGCAACATAACCATAATCCCCGAGATAGACCTTCCCGGGCACAGCCAGGCCATCGCACGGGTGCTTCCGGAGATCCTTTGCGACTATGCTCCCGACACCTCCCGTTCGGCGGGCTATGACACGCGCGGGGTCTGGTGCGTCTCCCGAGAGGAAAACTACCGTCTTCTGGACGACATAATCTCGGAAGTCGCGGCTCTCTTCCCGTCGGAGTACATCCACATCGGCGGCGACGAGGTCGGGATGAAGGGCTGGCTGTCATGCCCCCACTGCTCCGCTCTCATGAGGGAGAGGGGATTCACCGACCCGAAGCAGCTTGATGACCTGTTCATGAAGCGGGTCACCGACATCGTAAAGGCCAAGGGCAAAACACCGGTAGCGTGGTGGGACAAGGATGTGATTACCAATACATTCACCAAGGAAAGCCTCGTTTGTGCATGGCAGGATATCCCTGCCTGCCGCAACGCCATGGCCAAGGGCTACAGGACAGTCTTCATGTCGGCGTGGCATCTCTACTTCGACATGAAGCAGGGCCCGCACGACCCGGGGCAGGACTGGGGCGGCATAATCGACTGGCACAGGGTCTATGACCTCGATCTCGGACGGCTTGGAGTGACTGACGCGGAAAAATCTGTTGTCATCGGCTACGAAGGAGCGTTCTGGGCGGAGACCCATCTCCAGAACGCTCCGGAATCCCCGGACTACCTCGATTTCATGCTCTGGCCCCGCGCCGCCGCGCTCGGAGCAATGTCCTGGGGCAAGAAACTTTCGGGTGAGGAGTTCGCGGAACATATGAGGACACGACACTATCCGAGGCTATCAGCAATGGGCGTCGCGTTCCGCCTTCCGGAGCCTTCAGTGACATGGGAAAACGGTCTTCTCTCCGCTTCTGCGGAAGATGGGGAGACAATTCTCTGCATAAAGAACGGAGGCAGTCCAAAGGCTTATTACCGGCCGTTCAAGACCGCGCATCCCGAGAGTTACTCCTTTGTCGTCCGTTTCGGAAGCGGCCGCAGTGTCCCGGTCAAGGCGCGGCAGTGCTGCGACACCATAGCTCCGGCATTCCGACTCAGCTCATCCCTGCCAGAAGACGGCTGGAAACCATTCTCCGGAGTCGAGGCATACAGGGACAAGGCTCATTTCTCCTCCACGCCGCACGATGGTGACTGGATTCTGATTGACTTCTCCAATCCTGTAAAGTGCCGTGAAATCGCCCTCAAGACCGGCGAGGCTCATTTCGCCAGCGGTGGCTTCCCCTACGGCTATACGGAGGTTTCATACGACGGAAAACATTTCCACCGGGTCGGCGAACTCATCGATGGCGGCGTCTCTATATTCCCGAAACGCCCCGTCCGCTCCGTGAGACTCGTGTGCACTTTCACCGGTAACAGCCGCGACCTGACGATACTCCAGCCCATAAGGGTATATCCCGTTTTGACGGAATAATGAAATATATGTTCCCGAATAATTCCAGATATTGATAATATGTAAATGTATATAGATAAGACGATTCTATTGTGATTTCCTCAGAAACAATATCCCAGAAAAATCATATTTCGATGAAAAAATATATACTCACTCTCGCTTCAATTCTTTTTTCGCTCATTTTCGGAGTTTCGCTCTCCGCACAGGAATTTTTCCGCATCGCGGCACACGACTCTTCGGAGGAGTCAAAGAAATCGGCGGACATAGTCTGCACCGGAGAACACGACGAACTCACGATTCAGAAGGTTCTGGATGGTTCCGACTGGGTGGATACTATGGGCAATGCAGCGGAGCCTCTTAAGCCCTCGTTTGACCGTGCGCTCATCCCGCAGCCGGTGTTCGATGCCGAGCCGGGCTATGTGGAACTCTACTGGAAGGCCTGGGAGCAGGCTTATGCTCACGTGAAATGGCAGAAGGGGCTCGTGCAGCCGCTCTATATGGACGAGGGGCTCTGGGACGACACCATCTGGATCTGGGACTCGGAGTTCATGGTGATGTTCTGCAAGTATGCCCCGAAACTTTTCCCAGGCATCCAGACGCTCGACAACTTCTATTACACTATGCTTGAAGACAGCGGCTCGTCCCTGCGCATCCAGCATCCTGACAACCCTCCTTTCTTCGCATGGGTGGAGAACGACTACTACAAGATAACCGGGGACAGGGATCACATCCGCGAACTGCTTCTCGACAAGAAGTTTCCCCAGCGCTACTGGGACCTTTTCCCGACTCTCTCTCCAGAGCGTAAGCTTCAGTTTGACCACTATCCCATAGCACTGAAGTACAAGGGCATAGGATATGAATGGAACGGGATTTCGAGCGGAATGGACAACACTCCGCGCACCCGTGCAGGCAAAGGGATGCTCTGGGTCGATGCCATCTCACAGCAGGCCCTTTCCGCGCTCTACATCTCGCGCCTTGCCAAGGTGGTTGGTGACGGAGCCACGGCACGCGAGTTCAAGAATAAGTGGAAGGAACTGCGGGGGATTGTGAACAAGTACTATTGGGACGATTCAGACGGATGTTACTACGACATCGTGCCAGCACCTTCCGGCGAGACTGCTTCGGTGGCGGATGTCCAGGCTTCCCCGTCCGCGTGGCGCACGACGGGCATCCTGACTCCGGCGTCATTTTGGCCGATGCTCGCGGAAATCCCTTCGAAGGCGCAGGCAAGGCGCATGACCGAATTTGCCCTGCGTCCCGACAAACTCGGAGGAGAGGTCCCTTGGGTGACCGTCTCGCGTGACGACCCGGACTTCGACGCAAATGACGGCTTGTACTGGCGCGGCTCTATGTGGCTCCCGACCGCCTACATGGGCATCAAGGCATTGGAGAAATATGGTTTTCAGGAGGCCGCTGACACCACGGCCGAGAAGGTTCTCTCGTGGATGCTCCGCACCTACTGCGACTATGAACCGCACACAATCTGGGAATGCTATTCCCCGACCGCACCTGCCCCGAGCAGCAACCACGGCAAGCGCGTCCGTCCCGACTTCTGCGGCTGGTCCGCCCTCGGTCCAATATCCCTCTTCATCGAGAACGTCCACGACATCGACGCCTCCTCCCGCACCGTCCACTGGGATATCAGTCACAACTGCCGCCTAGGACTGAACAACCTCACTTTCGGCGACACGACCACCGACCTCCTCTACGACCCGGCAGCCTCCACCGTTACCATTCGCAGCAACAAGCCCTACTGCCTCATCCTCAACGGCAAGTCCCACCGCATCCGAGCCGGAGTAACAACGATTTCTATCTGAACAATTCAGAATGAGACCCGAATCTTATTAACCTTATCAGGTTCTCATTTTCATCGTTATAGTAGAGTAGTTCCGATTTTTTTCGTAGATTTGGGGATTCGTTGGTAAACTTAGAAGATCGATAATCGTTACAAATGAAAACCAGAAACATTCTAATCATCTGCACGGCATTTCTCGTGAGCATGCCATGCGCTGATGCCCAGTCATTTAAGGACGGCCTCAAGAGCATCGGAGACAAAATCGGCAAACAAATCGTAAAGACGACCCAGTCTGTCAAGAACCAGACGACCGGCAACAAGCCGACCACCAGCAAGCCGACTACACAGAAACCTGCCGCAAGCAAGACGTCCGACAGGGACAAAGCTCTTCAGAAACAGTACGATGCAATGATGGGAAATGTTCCTGAAATGGAAGATGAGAAACCGACCGTGAAACTGCCGGATGAGCACACGGCACTTTTCGCTCCGCTCGGATATCCCGTAGAGGCAGCATACGGAACACTTACGGTAAAGCCAAGCATGCCGCCTCAGAGCCCTGATGCCCAGGTGAACTGGTCCGGAAAACAGCCGAACATCTTCAACTTGAACAACAAGAGTCTGGTGGATGAGTTCCTCCTGCTGGATGACTGCTTCAAAAACGGATATTTCAAGACTCTTACTCCGGCACATGCGCGATATGAAAATGTCAAAGGCGAACTCTATGCACGTGCCAACGAGTTGAACAAACTTGTAGAATTGATGGCAGAAGCCAGAGACGAATACGGCAGCGAGTCTCCTCAATGGGTAATAAACGGACTGCACGACAAGATCGCGTCCATTCTCGAGGGCGATAAGTATAAGACTCTCATAAAGAGCTCAATATCACCATTTTTCACCGTCAAAGGACTCATCAATGACGAGACGAAGGAGTATTTCCAGAAACATGGCGGATATGAGAACGCGACCAAGGCGACCATGACCAAATGGGATCCGAAACCGGTAAAACAAAGCATCTCCACTTCAGGAACAAGCCAGAGCGGAACCATCGTAAGCGAGAACGCTTCCGGAGCAACCGTTGACATCGGCGGAATCATCTACGTAGTCCACGCAAGCAAGGGTTTTGCCTTCGCTTCCGAGGCCGTGAACACCGCTGTCGCAGGCAAGGATATCGTCATGCCGGACTATATCAATTACAAAGGCAAGAGAATCCCTGTCACGGAAATGCGCGGTGATATTTTCTGGGGCAAACCTATAAAATCCATCAAACTGCCGTCAACATTGACAGAAATATCGAACGCCGCACTCAGGGAGACCGACATCAGCGAGATCGTGATTCCGGCATCGGTGAAAATCATTCAGGGTTCAGCCTTTTATGGTTGCAAGAATCTGAAGAAAGTCGTTTTCGAGAGCGACAAGATAGATGAACTGCATGGATGTTTCCAGAACTGCACCAGCCTTCAGAGCATCAAACTTCCCCGGTATGTGGGACTTACAAGTTATGAGATGTTCAGCGGCTGTACAAATCTCACGAGCGTGACTCTGCCTGAAAACCTTACGGAAATCAAAGACGGAACATTCATTTACTGTATTTATAACCATAGAACAACCAAAACTAATCAGAAATATCCGAGTGTA
>OCSG01000233.1_pt1 | contig 60129 bp, 54 predicted proteins | sample 1538831 | NCBI WGS metagenome assembly OCSG01 (sample SAMN04571729, study PRJEB22368) | human gut metagenome | biome: human gut; material: stool | host: Homo sapiens | place: Luxembourg | collected 2012-09-20 | reverse complement strand
GCAAGAGATACATTATCGAAACCATTAACGACATGCTGAAGAATACGGCACAGATTGTACACTCACGCCACAGATCTGTAAGCAACTTTATCATGAACCTTATTTCTGCCTTGGGAGCATATTGTTTCTTTGACAACAAGCCAAAGGCATTGCAAGGATACTGCATCGAAGACACGAAGCAACTTTCATTGTTCTAAGGACAGAATAATCTCTTTCGATTCTTTATATACAGCCCATGTCTGATGGCATGGGAAGAGAACCCGCGTATCTGTCTTCACATGCAACTAATCGCTATTTTATCCCGAACTGGGGTAAAACATATTCCGTTCGGGACGGAAGTGATTGGGAACAAACGTTAAAGCCAAGACTTCATGAGAGATTAAACGCTTCAGCAAATGTCGTTTTGTTTTTGAGTTCACAAACGAAATATAGCAGAGCCTTAAGAGAGGAAATAGACTATGCCATCAACACCAAAGGATTGCCCATAATAGTTGTATATCCCGAACTCAGCACAAAGGCAGACATTCATACTCCATCTGGATTTACTACAAAAGTAAAAAGCTTATGGGATAAGATACCTGTTTTCAGAGACAACAAGTATAAGGTACCAGTACTTCATGTACCATATGATAAGGCTCTGATTAGAAAAACTCTTGATGATTCCGATTTAAGAGTTGCAACGAAGGCAACTGCTGGCGATTACTTTTATGAAGAATGAAACAACATATGTTTTTTAAGAGCCCCTTTGGCAGCTTGCCTGCCAGCCCAACCTTACACTGTAAGGGGTTGAATCATTATAAGTAAGACACCCCGTTGGTGACTTTCCATTATGAAGTCTGAAACCAAGTCCACACAAGCGAATTGTGCGCAAGTGCATGATTGGGCAGCCGAAAACAGGCTGCTTCGCAAGGAACTTCGTGTCCGTGAAAAGCGAGTAGAGGAGCTGGAGGCTTTGGCTTCAAGCCTGAACAAACAACTGTCTGAAAAGATTGATCAGATAAATGATATGATGCAAAAGCTCATGGCTTTTATGACAGGAGACGGTGGTGTAAATATTTCGGAATCTCTTCGCCATTCAATCGCCGCTGAAGTCAGCGCAGAATTTGAGGCACGCGAGCAAAAGCTGAAGGTAGCATACGCCCATGAGCGTGAGAAACTTGATTCCGATTTCAAAGTCCGTTTAGCAGCCACGCAGAACGAGCTCAATCAGCTGAAAGGAATATATGCTGAGGATGATACGACAACCATTTGAGAAAACAAAACTAAATAAATTTAGACGTTTAAAACAAAAAATCATGATTAACGTAGGAATTATCGGATGTGGCTTCGTCGGTGGAGCCCTGAAGGATTGGTTGGAGCACAACAATCCAGAGTGTAAACTGTTTATCAGTGACCCCGCAAAGGGATATCATGATGATCTGAGTCACGTGGACATCGCGTTCTTGCAGATCCATGTGCCCACGGAAGATGATGGTACACAGGATTTGACGCTCATGAAAGAACTGATATCAAACCTGCCAGATGTCCCCGTTTTTGTCAGAACCACTATTCTTCCTGGAACCAGCGATAAGCTCTCTCGTGAGACGAAGCACCAGGTCTGCTATATGCCAGAGTTTCTCACTGAACGTACGTTTATCGAGGACTTCAAGAGGCAGACTATGGTGTTCACTGGTGCGCATGAATTGCTAACAAAGATCTTTGTCGGCAAGAAGTTTACTGTCATGTCTCCTTTGGAGGCCGAGCTAACCAAATATATGCACAATGTGTTTGGTGCTTACAAGGTGACTTATTTCAATGCCTGTCGTGAATATTGTGAGCAGATGGGTGGCGATTGGCGCAAGGTACATACGGGAATGCTCCTTTCGGGCTACATCAATGATACCCACACTTATGTGCCCGGTCCTGACGGTAAGTTTGGTTATGGTGGAAAATGTTTTCCCAAGGATGTCAATGCCTTTGCGAAAATGACGGAGGGCACGCCACTGGGCACCCTTTTGGAGCATCTCCATGAACTAAATGTCCACTTCCGTGGTGTAGAAGAGCATATCTAACATTATGGAGAAGCCGTTGTGCAGGTAGAGTGAATGCTTGTGGTTCGATACCACCAACGGCTGCAACATACTGATCGTATAAAATGAAGCGATGTTATACGATATTTCATATTTTCAAAAATGGTAAAATTTAATATAAATCTCGAAGGGAAGACCGTCCTCGTGACGGGCGCTGCTGGCTTTATCGGTAGCAACCTCGTCAAGCGACTCTTCCACGATGTCAAGAACATCAAGGTAATTGGAATCGATTCAATTACAGACTACTACGATGTCAATATCAAGTATGAGCGGCTGAAAGAAATTGAAGCCTTGCATGGCAACTGGACGTTTGTCCATGCCTCCATTGCAGACAAGGATGCTGTAGAGAAAATCTTCACGGAAAACAAGATTGCCGTTGTCGTGAACCTCGCCGCACAGGCGGGAGTACGCTACAGCATCACCAATCCCGATGCTTACATTCAGAGCAACCTTATAGGATTCTACAATATCTTGGAGGCATGCCGCCACCACGAAGTCGAGCATTTGGTCTATGCTTCTTCCTCCTCTGTCTATGGCAGCAACAAGAAGGTGCCGTACTCCACGGACGACAAGGTGGACACCCCCGTATCACTCTATGCCGCTACGAAGAAGAGCAACGAACTGATGGCGCACGCCTACAGCAAACTCTATAACATCCCGTCAACAGGCCTTCGCTTCTTCACCGTCTATGGTCCTGCAGGCCGTCCCGACATGGCCTACTTTGGTTTTACCAACAAGCTAGTCAAGGGCGAGACCATCAAGATTTTCAACTACGGTAACTGCAAGCGTGATTTTACTTATGTCGAAGACATTGTGGAAGGAGTGGTCCGCATTATGCAGCACGCCCCCGAGAAACAGAACGGCGAGGACGGACTTCCCATTCCGCCCTATAAGGTGTATAACATCGGCAATAACTCCCCCGAGAATCTCCTCGACTTCGTCACTATTCTTCAGGAAGAATTGGTGCGCGCTGGCGTGCTGCCCAAAGACTACGATTTTGAGGCCCATAAGGAGCTCGTCCCGATGCAGCCTGGAGACGTACCCGTCACTTATGCTGACACAACACCACTGGAGCAGGATTTTGGCTTTAAGCCGAACACAAGTTTGCGGGAAGGATTGAGACGCTTTGCAGAGTGGTATAAAACATATCGAATAAAATCAAACATAAGCACTTGCTAAACAGCTTAAGCAAGGGAGTCAGGATATAGAGAGTTCTTGTTTCAAATGGAGTGTGTACTATTCTGTTGCGCATAGATATATAAATGTCAAGTAAATCACTAAATACGAAGGTGGCGACTGCCACCAAATGGTCTGGCTTAACGGAGATTGCTGCAAAACTTGTAGCACCAATTACTACAATGGTACTTGCGCGCCTACTTACGCCTGACGCTTTTGGAGTAATGGTGACTGCTCAGATGGTTATTTCTTTTGCAGAAATATTTACTGATGCCGGTTTCCAAAAATATATCGTTCAACATGAATTCAAAGATGACGATGAGAAGTTCAAATCTACCGCGGTAGCATTTTGGTCAAACCTCATAATGTCGTTGGTTATCTGGGCAGGCATCAGTATTTTTGCCAACCCTATAGCTCGACTTGTTGGGTGTGACGGTGAAGGGATAGTTATTGCCGTGTCTTGTATATGTATACCTGTGGAGGCTTTCTCGAGTATTCAGATGGCTTTGTTTAGGAGAGATTTGGACTTCAAAACTCTATTTTGGGTCAGAATTATAGGTATTCTCATTCCTTTGATAGTGACGGTGCCATTGGCTTTTGCTACCAGAAGTTATTGGTCTCTAATTATAGGAATGATAGCTTTGAATTTTACCAATGCTTTAATATTGACCATCAAGTCTAAATGGAAACCTCGTTGGTATTATAACATCCAGTTGTTTAAGGAAATGTTTTCCTTTACAATGTGGTCAATGCTTGAAGCTATCAGTATATGGCTGACATCGTACGTTGATATTTTTATCGTCGGTACCATGTTAAGTCAGCACTGCCTTGGATTGTATAGAACGTCTATGAGTACGGTCGGGCAGATAACCTCAATTATAACCGCCGCAACTACCCCTGTTCTGTTTTCTTCTCTCTCAAGATTGCAAAATGACAGAGAACAGTTTAATGAAATGTTCTTTAAATTTCAGAAACTCGTTGGTATTCTAATCATTCCAATAGGAATCGGTATATTCCTTTTTAGCGACCTAATAACCCAAATTCTTCTTGGTAGCCAATGGCTGGAAGCTTCTCCGTTCATAGGTTTATGGGGATTGACGAGTGCGATAACAATTGTTCTTGCTTATTATTCAAGTGAAGTGTACCGTTCTATAGGTAAGCCAAAACTGTCTGTATTAGCTCAATGGCTTCACATAATAGTTCTTTGGCCCGTGCTATTGTTTTATGTAAAAGAGGGCTTTGAAGCATTGTATGTAGCAAGATCTTTCGTACGTTTGGAACTTGTGTTGGTGCAGTTGGTCATTATGGGAATAGTAGTTAAAATGAAAGTTCTAAAGATGCTAACTAATATATTCCCGTCTGTAATAGCTTCATCTTCAATGTTTCTGATATTGTTGCTTCCTTTATCCGATAGCATCTACATCCAGCTATTATATGTGGTAATTTGTGTTTGCATTTACTTTGCTGTTATTCTGCTATTCCCAGAAGAAAGGAGTATATGCTTTAATTTAAAGAAAATGTTAAAGAGAAAATGAAAGTACTTGTAGCAGGAGATTTTGCCCCACAGGCAAGACTCGCGAAGCAGATAGAGGAAAAGCGGTATTCGGATGTTTTTCCAGAGAATCTTCGTGAAGTGATAAAATCTGTGGATTTCTCATTTGTCAACTTTGAGAGTCCTATTGTAGAAGATACCTATAAGCCGATTCCTAAATGTGGACCAAATCTTCATTGTACTCCCGAGGCTGCTGAGGCGATTAAATTTGCAGGCTTCACAGGTGTAACAATGGCAAATAACCATATCCTTGATTTTGGAACCAATGGACTTCATAAATCTGTAGCGTGTTGTAAAAACCAAGGACTTGATGTTGTCGGGGTAGGGAACAGCTTGAAGGACGCAGAGAAAATACTTTATATAAAAAAGAGCGGAAAAACCCTTGCTGTCATCAACTGTTGTGAACATGAGTTTTCTATTGCAACAGAAACATCAGCTGGTGCCAACCCTCTTAATCCCGTACGTCAGTATTATGCCATTCAGAAAGCAAAAGATAAGGCAGACTTTGTACTTGTTATAGTACATGGCGGACACGAAATGTTTCAGTTGCCTTCTCCTCGAATGGTTGAAACCTATCGCTTCTTTATCGATGCTGGAGCAGATGCCGTTGTCAACCACCATCAGCATTGTTATTCTGGATACGAGATATACAATGGCAAACCTATTTTTTATGGTCTTGGCAATTTCTGTTTCGATGAAGAAGGGCAAAGAAACTGTTCTTGGAACGAAGGGTATATGGTTGTGGTGGACTTTACAGATGCTGTTGTCCGTTATGAGCTGTATCCTTACACTCAGTGTGATGAGAAAGCGGTGGTTTCGTTTATGACCGATAAGGTCGCTTTTGGAAAAACAATTGATAAGCTAAATAGTATAATACAGGATCCTTCGCTTTTAAAGGAAGAATGCAATCATTTTTATATGTCCACAACAGAATTCTATAATACAATGTTGCAACCTTATGATAATAGGGTCTTGAATAAACTATTTAGAATGAGACTTTTGCCGTCCATGATTTCAAAACGTAAAAAGATTTGGATTCTAAACAACATAAATTGTGAGTCACATCATGATAGGCTTGTGTTCGCACTTAAGCAAATAATATTAAAAAAATAACTCGATATGGATCAAATGGTAGTAGCTCCCCTGTGGTATGGAGCTTATAAAAAAGGACCGGAAGTTGGCGCATTGCGTCTGGCTGAATTATTTGAAAAGGAAGGCTTGGTAGCACAAGCCCTTATTTCTGTTTCCGATGAAAATCCAGGCGAAGATCATTTAATGCCGTTCTTCAACGCTATTGACAAGGTGAATAGTAATATATGTGATGCCGTTTACTCAGCCTTATCTTCTGGCAATAAGGTGATAACGGTTGGAGGCGATCATGCTATCTCGTGGGGTTCTATTTCTGGAGTTTTAAAGCACAACCCAAAAGTAGGTATTATCTATCTTGATGCCCATGGAGATTGCAATATTTCTGAGCGTTCGGCAAGTCACCATATTCATGGCATGCATATGGCATATTTGATGGGATTTGGGGAAGACAAGTATGTGGGAAGATATACAAAGAATATTCTGCCTGTTGAGAATATATTATATGTTGGAGCAAGGAGTCTTGATCCTTATGAGGTTGGTTTGATAAACGAGCAAGATATCTCAAGAATAACTTGTGGCGTTATTAATTCTGATATGGTTCGGACTTTAAATACAATAAACGATTTCGTGTCTCGATTCAAGCAAATTCATATAAGCTTGGATATAGACGTGCTTGACCCGTCAATAGCTCCAGGTACGGGTGTGCCAGAAGTTGGTGGAATAACAGAAGATGCATTGCATGAGATTTTGAACTTTATTTTAAGAAAGAATAATCAAGTAAAGTCTTTGGATCTAGTTGAATATAACCCGATTCTTGACATTGAGAAACGTACAGATAGAGTAGTCCAAAAGCTTGTTAAAGCTATAAGTCGTTTGTAAATAGTTGACCTAGATAAATATAGTATGCAAAAAATAAGCACTTATTTTAAGCAACCGAAAAAGCTCTGCTTGGCATTGCTTACGCGTTTTGGAACATGGCTTCCCGATGCTTTGTATTTAAAGATAATGTTCCGTTTAAAAATGGGATATAGTTTGGATTTGAAATCCCCTAAGACATTTGATGAGAAACTTCAGTGGCTTAAATTGTTTAATAGAAAGCCTGAATACACTCAGATGGTTGATAAATACGAAGTAAAGAAGCTCGTTGAAAGAATGCTTGGAAAAGAGTATGTTATTCCAACGCTGGGTGTTTGGGACAGATTTGAAGATATTGATTTTAGTACACTTCCCGACCGCTTCGTGTTGAAGACCACAAATGGAGGTGGAGGTTGTGGTATTGTGATATGTCGTGATAAGAAGTCGTTTGATAAAGCATCTGCTTCTGCTCGCTTAAATACCTCTTTAAAAACAAGTATTTATAAGCACCTCAAAGAGTGGCCTTATAAGAATGTCAAGCCAAGAATTATAGCAGAAGAGTTTAAGGTTGATGGATGTGGAGAGTTGCGGGACTATAAGTTCTTTTGCTTTAATGGTAAGCCGAAGGCTATTCTAATAGCAAGTGAAAGATTCTCTGGACATCAAACTTATTTTGATTATTTTGATATGGATGGAAATCATTTGCCATTCACACAGGGTGGATCTAATAACCCTGTAATTCCAAAGTTACCTTCGACATTTGAAGAGATGAAGAAAATAGCAAAGAAACTCTCACAAGGAATTCCGCATGTGAGGATAGATCTGTATAGTGTGGATGATAAAGTCTATTTTGGTGAGTTTACCTTCTTTGACTCCAGTGGTTTTGAAAAGTTTACACCAAAGGAATGGGATGATATATTTGGTGATTGGCTGATTTTACCCTTTAAAGATAAAAGATAATGAGATTTCTCAAGAATCCTTGTAATGTCTATATATCCCTTTTGGTCTTTTATTTTATGCAAGGAACAATGATACCAACTGGAGGTACTATCATTTCTCAGTTGATCATTCTTGCTGCTATGCTGATGGGATTGTATTTTACGGTAAGGACAATTGCTTTACCCAATAAGCCAATCTTTTTTACAGGGCTTAATATTTTGTTCCTTATGTTTGTATTGTATGGTACAGCATTACTTTTTAGTGATAACCATTACATTGTAAGACACAGTGGGGCGGAAGTTCCAAATATGTCGTTTTTAAAAAAAATAGTTCTTTCTATCCCGAATATTTATACTTTCTATTATTTCTCGAGAAAAGGTTATCTCACAGAACAAGCTTTAAAGAAATGGGTAGTTGTGTATATGATGGCAGCAGTGTTTATATTCATTGATAATAAGTTGACAACTATCCATGTATTGTTGCTTGAAGGAACAGATGTTGAAGAAGTTACCAACAATATGAGTTATTTGTTTGTTGCGCTAATTCCTGCTGTGGCTGTATTTAAAAATAATAATATTCTACAATACGGATTGCTATCATTTTGTATGATATTTGTTGTGTTGGGTATGAAAAGAGGGGCTGTTCTTGTAGGTGTATTATCAATATTGTATTTTTTGAACTTAAATTTTAGAAATCATCGTAGTATATCAAAGTTGAAAATACTCGCTTTTTCTATATTGATAGTACTGGTTGGTGTGTATATGGTGAAATACATGATGGAAACGTCCGATTTTTTCTCTCAACGTATTATTGAAACAGAAGAAGGCGGTTCAAGTGGTCGTGATGCAATATACAAAGTTTTTTGGAATCATTTTAAAAATGAAACAGATACTATCAAGTTTCTTTTTGGAAACGGTGCAAATGCGACATTAGGTATAGGTGTAAACTATGCGCATAATGATTGGCTCGAAATCGCTATTAATCAAGGATTGCTTGGCCTTGTTGTTTATGCATTCTATTGGCTGAGTTTCTATAAAACAATTAGAAAAACAAAGCAAAATTTATCTGCGAAATTGGTTCTTACCCTTTCATTCATCTCCTTTTTTACAATGACATTTTTTTCCATGTCCTATACCGAATACTCAATTTTTTCAACTACGGTTTTTGGATATTATTTGGCTCATTGTAGAGAGGTAGAGTGTATCTGATAATGATGAAAAAAATACTTTTACTAACAGAAAATCTCGGCTCGGGTGGAGCTGAGCGACAATTATGTGGTTTGGCCTCCATGTTAACAAAGGCAGGTTTTACCTGCCGACTGATAACGTACGTTGAAAATCAGTTCTACGAGCCTTATCTTCGTAGGAATGGGGTGGATTATGAGTTTGTTCCAAAACTATTCGATAAAAAAACTCGCATTCTAATGGCTGTTAAATATGTTAGGCTATATAGTCCTGATGTGGTGATTTCATTCTTGTCTTCGATGAATAAGACGATGTGCCTTGCCAAACTTGCCTTTAAGGCAAAACTAATCGTTTCAGAAAGAAACAATAATACTTGCATCACCCGTAGCGATAAAATTCGATTTAATCTTTATCGAATGGCTGACGCGATTGTTCCTAATAGTAATAGTCAAGGTAAGTTTATATGTAACAATTTCCCTTTTCTTAATAAGAAGGTGCACCCGATTATCAATTTTGTGGATGTCAATCGCTTCACGCCATCAGGGACTCCCTCAAAGAATAAAACTCTTCGTATTGTTACTGTTGCTCGCTATGCCCCGCAAAAGAATGTGCTGATGTATCTAAAGGCAGTTCGTATAGTTAAGGATATGGGGCTCAATGTGCACTTTGATTGGTATGGAGACAAGGTTCACTATGCAGCCTATTATGCAGAAATAGAGACAGAATATCAAAGACTTGACGTTGCCGATTACGTAACGTTACATGATCCCAACCAAAATATAGAAGAGGAATATCGAAAGTCTGATATGTTTTGCCTGCCAAGTCTTTTCGAAGGATACCCAAATGTAGTGGCAGAAGCCATGTCTTGTGGCTTGCCAATCCTTTGTAGTAATGTATATGAAAATCCGTATATCGTTGAAGAAGGAGTAAATGGTTTTTTGTTTGACCCAAATAAACCAGAAGACATTGCAGGTGCTATCAGTAAGATGGTTGGCTTAACGCATGAAGAACGGCAAGAAATGGGAAAGCGTAATCGTCAACTATGTTTGGAGCGCAACACCGAAGATGCTTTCTTGAAATCGTATGTAGATTTGATCGAAAAACTCTAGCCACATCGTTATGACATTTCAATCTCTTGAATATCTTATTTTCTTCCCTGTAGTGTTTTTGCTTTACTGGATGGTATGCCGAAACAGTAAGGAACGACAGAACGGGCTGATAGTTGCGTCAAGTCTTGTGTTCTATGGTTGGTGGAACTGGCGATTCCTCGGACTATTGCTGATCACGGCATTGTCTACCTTCTTTGCAGGGTGGTGCTTGGGCAAGACTGACAATCGACAGAGGCGGAAAACGCTATTGGTGGGAACAATCATTCTGAATGTGGGTATTCTGTTTTACTACAAATACTTCAACTTCTTTGTACAAGCGTTTGTGGATGCGTTCTCACTTATCGGAACAGAGGTGAGTGTCTCTACGCTTAAAGTCCTGTTGCCGGTGGGAATTAGCTTCTATACTTTTACGGCATTGAGCTACAGTATCGACGTGTATCAACGGAAAGTGGAACCAACGAAGGATATTCTTTCATACATGGCCTATGTGATGTTCTTTCCAAGTATTCTGAGTGGTCCTATCAGTAGAGCGCAAAAACAATTGCCTCAGTATTTTAGGGCGCGTACATTCAACTATGATTTAGCAGTCAGCGGATGTAAGGATTTCTTATTGGGGGCGGTAATGAAATTATGCCTCGCCGATAGACTTGGTATATATGTAGATACCGTTTATGCTAACATTGGGCAACATAACGGAACGACTTTGCTTTTTGCCAGTGTCCTTTATAGCATTCAAATTTATGCTGACTTTGCTGGCTATTCTCTAATGGCTATTGGCAGCGGAAAACTATTGGGAATAGAGCTGCCTACCAACTTCATACGTCCGTATTTCGCTCGGACGGTGACAGATTTCTGGCGTAGATGGCATATATCGCTAACAACGTGGTTTCGTGATTACATCTATTTCCCATTGGGTGGAAACCGATGCACCAAAGCTCGTTGGATGCTCAATACGATGATTGTGTTTACAGTGTCGGGATTGTGGCATGGAGCCGCATATACCTTCATTATATGGGGCGCATTGCATGGGGCGTGTATGGTGGTAGAGCGAATCATATATGGCGATAAGATTAAGACCATTTCAGACAAGTTCTCAATAGCGAACCTCCTCAGGCTGATGGTTACTTTTTCTATAGTCAATTTTGCTTGGATATTCTTCCGTGTGAATAACCTTGTCGATGTGATACTAATCATTAAAAAAATAATCAGCGATCCTGGTGAGCCGTTCCTTGACACAAATACGCTTATGATGAGCTTTGTTGCTATGGCAATAGTTTTCTCTTATGACTTCGTTAAAGAGAAACATCTGAAAATCCATTTGCTAAGTTCACGCTTCATGGTGATGCGATATGCTACTGCGGTTTTGATGATCGCTTATATACTTGCTTTTGGCGTGCTCAACGGCGGTTCGTTCATTTACTTCCAATTCTAAGACCATTATGAAAAAAGGTTTGTCAAAATTTTGCGCTGCAGTGCTGTTGGTACTGGCAATGGTGATCGTTGTGGATGTGGCTGTGGGTAAAGTGATGAGCTGGATGCTACCCCAGATAAGCAATCAAGGTGATACTGGAAAGACATACTATTCGCTGAACGATGTGCATACGCCCATTGTTATCGTGGGTTCGTCTCGCGCAGCTCATCATTACGTCTCTCAAATGATAGAAGACTCACTCGGCATGCCGGCATACAATGTTGCTCGCGACGGTTGTTTCTTTAGTTATAACTGTTGTGTTGTGAATTCTATTCTTGATCGCTATACCCCTAAAGTGATTATATGGGAGAATGGAACGGAGTATTTGTTTGAGGGTTTCGATGATCCACTGGAGAATCTTTATCCATATTATGAGCGAAACAAGTGGGTGACTTCAACCATTCGTGAAGAATTGCCTTGGACTGAATATTCAAGGCTCAACAGTAGTCTATATCAATTCAACTCTGTCGTCCATCGCATATTGATGCGCTATCGAGGACGTAATTCTTTTGTGGATGAAACGGAGAAAGGTTATCTACCTCTGCAGCCTAAGAAACTGAAAAAAGCACTAGTACTGAAACATGGGGAGCAAAAATATGCGAATCTGAGCAAAACTAAGGTTGAACGATTCAAGGAAGTTCTTTCACGTGCGAGCGCAAAAGGCGTGAAGGTCGTAGTCGTAGATTCTCCTATGTATAGGCTTTGTGATGTCAACAATAAGTCTGCCGTGGAAATGCGGAAGATTTGTAAAATGTATGGGGCGTTGTTTTTAAACAATTCGCAACTTCCTGAATTTTTAGAACATAAGGAACTTTTTAATGATCCGACACACATGAATACGATTGGTGCAGTGGCGTATACTGATTTTTTCCTAAGACAGATTGGAGATTTTGTAAACAATTAATTCGTCATGAGTAGATTTAAAGAATTATATAATGCAGATATTGCACGGTATGGAGGAAAGCCAGAATTGTATATTAGATTTTTCCATTTTCTCCATCGTAAGGCTGCTGTAGTTTCCTTTACGCCCATGAGGTTGGTATATAAAGCGTTATTTCGTATATGGGCCAACCAAAGAGGACTAGAAATAGCAGCAAATCAGCAAATTGGGGGGGGATTTACATTGGACATGCATATAATATAACCATCAATGCTAGAGCTAAGATTGGTCGCAATTGTAACATACATAAAGGTATCGTGATAGGGCAAGCTAATAGGGGCGCTCGAAAGGGATATCCTGTTATTGGCGATAGAGTTTGGATTGGAATCAATTCGGCTATCGTTGGAAAAGTTACTATTGGTGATGATGTGTTGATTGCACCAAATAGTTTCGTAAATGTTGATGTGCCATCTCATTCTGTTGTGTTTGGCAATCCTTGCATAATAAAGCATAGAGATTGGGCTACAGAGGGGTATGTGAATAATATAAAGGAATAAAAGTATGAAAATAAAAAGAATCTTGTGCTTAGTCACATATTACGGCTTTGCGAGATATTTGCCAGCTTCAACAAGCCCAATGACACACTGGGCAAGAACAATTAGATATATGATGTGTCGCCATATTTTTGATCAATGTGGTGATAATGTGAACGTAGAATGTGGTGCCCGTTTTGCTACAGGGGGAGGTGTTTCTATAGGATCAGGCAGTGGGCTTGGCGTCAATTGCTCTGTGCATGGTCCTCTCGAAATTGGTGATAATGTTATGATGGGGCCAGAGGTAACAATCCTAACTCACACGCACTGCATAGATCGAACTGACATTCCAATGTCAAGACAAGGTTCAATTGTGAAGAAGGTATGTATTGGTAATGATGTTTGGATCGGAATGCGCTCAATTATTATGCCTGGTGTGAAAATAGGTGATGGTGCCGTAATCGGAGCAGGAGCTATTGTTACAAAAGATGTTCCAGCTTTTGCTGTTGTAGGTGGTGTACCCGCTAAAGTCATAAAGTATAGAAAATAAGAATGATAAAACCGTGTTCGTTACGTTTGGCCTCTATTCTTTTGTGTGGTGTAATACGGGAACAAAACATAATGTGAATACAGTTGTTTGACAAGTGATGGATATATATATGCCAAAAAAGAAAACAAAAGTTCTTGTATTTGGCTACTTTGGGAAACAAAGCCATGTGCAAGAAGGACAGTCGGTGAAGACAAGAAACATGAGTCGCCTCTTTAAAGAGATGGGGTGTAGTGTGGAAGAGTTTGATACGGAATCTTTTCGCTACGATAAGCTGGCAATCTTTAAAATGATAAAACAAGTGTGCATGTGCGAGAAACTCTGCCTGCTTCCAGCATATAATAATTTAAAGTATTTTTTCCCGATACTTTTTATCTTCTCCAAGCTATTTAAATTTGACATTTATTTGTTTACAATAGGTGGTCGTTTACACATTTATCTTAAGTCACTTCCTATACATAAGTGGATGATGAAAAGAATTAAGTGTGTGTTTAACGAAACGCATTTGTTAGGTAACTATCTGCATGATATGCATGGCTATACGAATTTGGAGTATTGCCCGAATATAAAGTTCGTTAGCTTTTCTCCTCAAAAATATCATACAGATGGTGAACTACATTTGGTTTTTCTTGCTCGGATAAAGATGGAAAAAGGAATAGATGTAATTTTTGGTTATGCAGATTGGTTGTCAAGACAGTCAAGGAACAATGTGACCATCGATTTCTATGGGATGGTAGATCCAAAAGATAAAGACTATTTTGAGGAACAAATAGAAAAATATAAATTCGTGGCATATAAGGGGGTGGCGCAGCAAAGTGACATCCCAAAAATATTGGAGAAATATGACGCGATGCTGTTTCCGACGCATTATCCAACAGAGGGTATTCCTGGAAGTGTGATAGATGCGTATATATCAGGAATACCTGTAGTTGCTTCTGAGTGGACGTACGCTCGCGAATTGATAGAGGATGGTAAAACTGGAAAGATTATACCTTTTGAAGATAACCAAGAAGCTTTCAACCTTGCTTGTGAAAGTCTTTTGAAAGAAGATGGTATTTTGAGCCAAATGAAAGATAAAGCTAGAATGAAAGCTTCTGAATATCACGCAGATTATGCAAAGAACATTTTAAGTAAATATTTTTAAGATTTTCAAGATATGGCTGGTAAGTATAGAAATTTATGGTATTCGACATGCAAATATGGTTTGTCTTTGCTTCCTGATACATTGTTTCACAATGCTGTGGGGTTAATAATGCATAAGAGGTTTCATGCTCCATTTCACTGGCTGAATACAAAGCGACCAAGAACATTCAGTGAAAAACTAAATTGGTTGAAGACTCATCCTGTGGTCCCAAACGAGGCAGAACTTGCAGACAAGTATGATGTAAGAGATTACATAAAACGAACTATTGGAGAACAGTATCTTGTTCCTATTTTGGGTGTATGGGACAATGCGGAAGACATCGACTTCGATAAATTACCAAATCAGTTTGTATTAAAACTAACGAAAGGTTCAGGTTACAATCTTATATGTAACGATAAAGCTAAGTTAGACATAAGGAAGACACGTAAAATGTTACGTGAATGGCTGAAAGTCAATTGTTATTATTTTTCTCGCGAACCTCAGTATAAAGGCAAGAGTAAACTTGTTGCCGAAGAGATGCTAGAGTATAACATTACTGACTATAAGTTCTTCTGTTTTAATGGAGAGCCTACGTATGTAGAACTCTATATTGATCGATTTGGTGATCATAAGAAGTTGTTTTGCGATATGGATTGGAATGTTGCTGGCTTCACGACTGCTAATGATGTGGCTAAAGTGACTGTTGAACAACCAAAGGAGTTTGCAGAGATGAAAGAAGTTGCCAAAAAACTTTGCAAAGGAATGGCTTTTGTGCGCATTGACTTGTATGTTCATGGGGGAAAAGTTTATTTCGGCGAGATTACTTTTCATCCTGCAGGAGGATATACCCCCATCACTCCAAGGGAATGGGAATATAAATTGGGTGACATGATAAAAATTTGATTAGTAATAGCGTTTTTAAAATTTGAGTATTTATAGGGCTTTATTAATAGGCTATACTTATGGCATTTGAAATAGATTTATTACCAGTTGGCTCTGAAAAGAAGAGTGGTGATTGTATTGCTATGCGATACGGCAATTTAGAGAAAGGAAAAGAGCATCAAACTGTCATTGTTGTTGATGGTGGATATGCTGGAACGTGGAAGAACACGCTTAAGCCTCATCTAATAAAATTTTACAATTGTGAGATAAAAGGTAAACTGCATATTGATTTAGTTATCTTGTCGCATCCAGACCTTGATCATGTTTCTGGGCTGGTTGAAATGGCAAAGGATGAAGACGTTGAAATAAGACATATTTTAATGCATAGGCCTTGGGAAGAACTTTCTCCGTTGTGGTTTAAGGATGGTAGAATTACCAAAAACTCATTAAAAGAGAGGTTAGGTGAAGCTTTTGAAAAAGCTAAAGAATTTGATGTTTTAACTAAAAATATTACAAAATCCGATCCAGAAGTAGGTAGCTATTTTTTTAACGATGCATCAATAACAATATTAGGTCCTACACCTGATTTTTATAAAATCTGTATTGCCAATTGTGAGAAAACCCCACAACAGAGAGATAATGTGGTAAGTCAACCTCATGTACAGGGAGGCAAAGGATTTTATGGTTTTGAACCATATATCAAAGGTAGAATCAGGTGGTATAACGATGAGAATACGTCTCCAATAAATGAGTCAAGCCTTATTATTCTGTTTGAGTATGAGGGGGTGAAGGTGTTGTTGACCGGTGATGCAGGCAAGCAAGGTTTAACGAATGCAATTAAATATGCTAAAATGTTGGGGGTTAAACTCAATGATTGTGATATAATTAAGATGCCACACCATGGTAGCCGTAAGAATGTAAGCCCTTCTATTATGAAGGCTTTTGTTGGTAGTGGAGAGCTTTACTATTCTTGTGCTTCGGATGATTTAGGGCATCATCCTTCCCTAAGACTTATTAATTTAATGAATGAGATGGGATTTCGTCAATTAAGTACGAGTGGAAGTACATTGCATTGGGGTAAGAATGCTCCTAATAGAGGGTGGAAATCAGCTCCCGGGTATGATTCTTTTGATAAAATAGAAAAATAGATATGAATAGAAAGACTGTTTGTATAGATCTTGACGGTACTCTTGTTCATTATGAAGAATGGCAAGGCGAGGAGCATTTTGGAGAAGTACTGCCTGGGGCTTCTACTGCCACAAAGGCATTGCGAAAAAATGGTTGGTTTATCATAATCTATACAACAAGGTCAAATAAAAGTATATTGAGCAATTTCTTGTCTGAAAACAAAATAGAGTTTGACGCTATAAATGAAAATCCTTACCAGCCAGGAAATGCTATAGGTGGTAAACCAATTGCTGATGTATATGTTGATGATAGAGCCTTGTGCTTTAAAGGAGACTGGGAGCGAACACTTTGTGAGATTCAAAAGTTTGAGCCTTGGGAAAAAGTGAAAAAACAAGACTTTGCCAATTCGCAGTATTCAAAACAGTTGTTGGTAAGCGATTTTCAGCAGGCATTTAATATGCTTTGTCACTATGATGACGTGAATTGGACTTTGACAAAATTTTCTTTTGGGCAGATATTGGTCTCATTGGGTGCTTGTTGGACAATCTTCTTTGAAGCAACAAAAACGAATGCTTTATCACTTTTAAAGTCTTATTACTTGGTTGGTATATTTGTGTTGCTTGTTTTGTCTGCTGCGTTCACCTTAATATCTATTTTAGGTATTTGCAAGAATAGAACATATTTTGTGAAAGTTAGTCGTTACATAAATGAACATAGAAAGTATGCTTTTGATAATAGCGAGCTTTGCTTTTATAACATCAGCGGAATGTGGAGCAATCCCAAAATGCCTAAGAATATAGATTGGGGGAGTACGCAGTTGATTTGTTTATATTTGCTATGTAGCTGCTATCTCTTGGAGATACTATTTGCAGGATTCACTTTATATTATATGCCATTTTCATTCTTGAAAGAAGTAGGTGTGGCTTTGCTTATTGTTGTTGGTATATCAATATGTGGGCTCTCAGTTTGCAATTCGCTAAAGGAATAGGTCGTGTCAATATTTTCACGAGGCCAGTAATAATTTGCCACTTTACGCTGAGTAGAGCTAGGCGTGGTAGATTCTCTTTTGTGTTCGCGACTCGTGTTGTCTATGCAGCAGGAGCATCAACTAAAGCTCAATGCGGGTGACGGAAGTAAATTAAAAGAGATTTAAGGAAAGTCGCTGGTAAGATGGTCGGTAACTATAAAATCGAGCCTAAATTAGAAAAAAGAATAAAACAAAAGGTAGTTATGTTGTCAGTAATAGTACCAATATATAACGAGGAAAAGTATATAGCAAAGTGCATAGATAGTATATTAGAGCAAGATTATCCGAAGAATGATTTGGAGATAATCCTTGCAGATGGTATGAGTAAGGATCGTACACGAGAAATCGTTGCGGAATACACAGCCAAATATCCGTTTATTCGTCTGATAGACAATCCTAATCGAATTGCTCCATGGGCAATGAATTTAGGTATTAAGGAAGCCAAAGGAGATGTGGTTATGCGACTTGATGCGCATGCCACGTACGAGAAGAACTATTTCTCGGCTTTGGTGGCAGCGTTGGCGAAGTATGATGCTGACAATGTGGGTGCTGTGTGTCGTACTGATGTACTAAATAAGACGCCTAAGACACTTGCTATACGCGAAGTATTGAGTAATAAGTTTGGCGTGGGTAATTCAACCTTCCGTACAGGCATCACGGGAGCGCAAGAGGTAGAGACAGTTCCTTTCGGTTGTTGGAGGCGTGATGTGTTTGACAAGTATGGTATGTACGATGTGCGTTTGGTGCGCAATCAAGATATTGAACTGAACAAGCGCATTGTCCGTGGTGGTGGCAAAATAGTGATAGTGCCAGATACATACTGCACATATTTGGCACGCGAAAACTATAAGGCTTTAGCTAAAAATAATTTTGGCAATGGCAAGTGGAATGTCTTGACTGTATATTACACAAAGGAGATGCGCTCCCTGTCGGTTCGTCATTTTGTTCCCTTGGTATTTGTGTTGTCACTTATCTTGCCTACGTTGGTGGGATTGGTGTGGTGGCCGGCACTGTGTGCAAGTGCATTGTCATTAGTGACTTATTTGCTGGCTTTGGGTAGTGTGAGTGTGAATTTGGCTATCTGTAAGAAACTGAATTTCTTTTATTTACTGACCAGTTTCATAGTGCTTCATGTGTCTTATGGATGGGGTTCGCTGGCAGGAATAGTAAAACTGCCGTTTATAAAGTGATATGTGCTTGCAATATACCAGAGAATGAAAAATCTTGAAACGGTTCTTTTTGATCTTATCTCTTTCGGATTAGGCGAAAGAGTTGCTCGCCATGTTCCTTTGGCTGTTGATTGGGAATGTCTGTGGAAAATGGCGATTCAACAGGGTGTGTCGTCTATTTGTTTGGATGGATTGCACAGACTTGAAGAGCGGAAAGACGGTCTGGCTGCGATTCCTATGCCTTTGAAAATGCGATGGATAGCGTCTGTGATGAAGCAGGAGCAGGCGTATCATGGTCAGTGGAAGGCTGCAAAGGGATTGGCGGAACTATTTGGAAAGCATGGGATTGATACTTATGTGATGAAAGGTTTTTCGTTGAGCAGGCTTTATCCTATACCCGAGCATCGTCCTTGTACGGACATGGATTGCTATCTGAAGGGTGAGTATGAAGAGGGCAATAGGGTAGCAGAGATGAATGGTCTGACCGTGGACTGTAGCTATTACAAGCATTCAAAGATATTGCTTAGGGGATTGACAGTGGAGAATCATCAGTTTCTGTTGCCCATCAAGGGGAGTGGCAAGGCTAAGAGATTTGAACGTGAGTTGCGGTCATGGATTGACAATGGACGGAATGATTATATTGGTGACTCGCAGCTGAAAGCTACTTCTCCTTTCTTTGACGTAGTCTATGTGTTGGCTCATGCGCAGGAACACTTTTTGAACGAGGGTATCATTCTTCGCCATATCTGTGATTGGGCAATGGTGTTGAAGGCACATAGGGACAAAGTGGATTGGAGCGAATGGAAGCGTGTGTGCGAGGTATATGGCATGCTGGCGTTTGGTTATGCCATGAGTCGGTTGGCCTGTAGAATATGTGGCGTAAGTATTCCTTTTGATTGTCCTAAGGATGATGATGCTGACAGGCGTTTGCTCGATGATACGCTATATAGAAAAAATGAAGGTAACGGCAACCGATCGGATATGCAAGTGAGGATTGACTTGGTGAAGAATATGTTGCGCAATAATTGGAAATACCGTTTGTTCTCGGACACTAATCCGCTTATGTTTTGTGGAAGACGTGTGTGGGGATATATGTTTGATAAAGACGTGGATTAACATGATGATTTTTAAAAGACTCTTTGACATTATAGCATCCTTTTGTGGATTGCTCTTGATTTGGTGGATATTCCCCATTATCGCTTTCTTGATTCATAAGAAGATGCCGGGTGGCCCCGCATTCTTCTGTCAGAAGCGTGTGGGTAAGGATGGCAAGCTCTTCACTTGTCATAAGTTTCGCTCCATGACGGTGAAGCATAACGGTTCTACTGTCTCTGTGGCTGGAGATAGCCGTATCACGCCGTTTGGAGCGAAGTTGCGTCATTACAAGCTGGACGAGTTGCCTGGTTTGTGGGACGTATTGATAGGGAACATGTCGTTTGTCGGTCCGCGTCCTGACGTGCCAGGGTATGCTGACAAGCTGCAAGGTGACGACAGGGATGTGTTGAAGCTTCGGCCGGGCATCACGGGTCCTGCTACGCTGAAGTATCGGCTGGAGGACGAAATGATTTCGGAATATGTGGCAAAGAAACAGGCAGAGGGGGATGAACGCTCAATGCAAGAGATTGCAACCGAATACAACGACAACGTGATCTATCCAGACAAAGTGCGCCTGAACTGCTACTACTATCGCCATTACTCGTTTTGGAAGGATATCGAAATGATATTTGCCACGGTACTTGGATTCAAAGTGAAGTTTGCTGGTGAAGAGGTGTAGGTCGCTTTGGTCCTCTTTGAGAGGAAACATAAAGGCAATGCCGAATTAAAATTTTAGTCAAATCAAGGTGTACTCCCCATTGGCATGAGCAGGTGGAGGGCAAAACCTCCTATGTTTGTCTCAAAAAAGGCAATGACAATGCCGCCGTGCAAAGTTACTGCTTTATTTGAGATCATGCAATACGGTGTTCACCGAATACTTACTTTGCATCTCATTCCCAATGTGGAGTCTATGGTTTGAACTAAAAGAGCATCAAATTGCTCCATGATTGGAAAAAATCCTCCAAAAGGAGTGAGTTTCTCACATTTTATTTGTACATTTGCCATGTCATTCGGAGATTTTGCTATACTTCTTTTTGCAGCACTAAGGTAGGTGAAAAATCTGACATGGCAAAATCCTGAGCAACTTTTTGTTGCTCAGGTACTTATAAAAAATGCTAACTCATAGTGCTGCGAAATTAGGAAAGCTACAAGATGAACAATCTAAATAAACAAGATTTTTAGCTTATGAGACTAGGAAAGATAAAAATACAAAATTTTCGCAAGCTGAATGATGTCGAGATAAATTTAGGTGATGCAACATTCCTTATTGGTGCTAACAATGCAGGAAAATCAAGCACACTGGATGTCATCGAATATTTGGTTACGGATAAGAAACTTGATAATAGTTGCCGTTCTAGATATTTAGAGGATGGTGAGGAGTTGACCAAAACGGAGGATGTTATTATCGAAGGCTGTTTTGATAATGTAGATGCTACAATTGTAAATCAGCGTGGTTTCAATTCTTCTCGACTTAATAGCTATCTGGATGAGAACGGTAATGAAAAATATTCTTTCAACTATCGTGTGCGTCTTACCGCTGATGGCAAGAACCATCGTGAAATCCAAATGCACCAGCAAAAGTTGAAGGATGAGTTCGTGGTTTGTAAGAAGTGGCAAGATTTTATAGATAGAGGTGTAGATGCTGATGTCTTTTCAGATATTGTAGACTTAAACCATACATTATCGGCAAAGGAAAGAAAAGATTTGGAAGACAACTATCCAATGTTGTTTGAAGTTGAGGAAAGCAACGGGTGGTTTGAGAATCCTGGTGGTATTCCTGGAAATGTTCTTTCTAAACTTCCTCGTTTTTTGAAAATTAAGGCTGATGTCCTTGAAGAGGAGATGGAAACCTCAAAGACTGGAACCTTGCATGATTTGCTAACCTATATGTTTGATGATGTTCGTAAGGGCTCTGAACATTATAAGAAGGCTGTAGAAGAGTTGCAAGAATTAAGTCGGGAGATGGATCCTACTGATGAGCATGGTGCGTTCGGTCAGTTAATGAGAGATTTGAATAAGACAGTTGATGATGTATTTCCTAAGGCAACCATTAATATTGATACAGATCTTACTAAGGCAGAATCATTAAAACCTATCTTTGGAGTAACGATTAGTAGTAATGTTACAACTGATGTTTCACACCAAGGAACAGGACTTATCCGTTCTGCAGTTTTTGCTCTTCTCCGTTTTGATAAACAACGCAGAGAGCAAAGCTCAGAAACTGACGAGCGAGGACTTATTATTGGTTTCGAAGAACCGGAATTGTTCTTGCATCCTAATGCTGCAGAAAATATGCGTAGGGTAATCTATGAATTGGCCGATTCTAATAGCCAAATTATAGCAACAACTCATTCTCCTTACATGATAGACTTGTCTCAAAAGCCCAAGCAAGTACTGAACAGCTATACATTGGGTACTAATGATTTTACGCATGTAGTAGCGTTTAACCTTTCTGATGCCTTTCAAGAAATCCAAGAAGATGACAAAGTACGAGTCAAGATGATTCAGAAGATAGACGATTATGTGGCACGGGTGTTTTTTGCTCAAAAAGTAATCATTGTTGAAGGTGATACAGAGGATATTGTTTTTAAGCGTACCATAGAAGTGATGCCTGAGGAAGTTAAAAAGGTAGTTAGTTCAGATTATCAAATTATCAAGGCCACGGGGAAAGCGACAATGGTCTCATTCATCAGATATTTAAAGGCATTACATGTAAATTTATTTGTTGTTCATGACGAGGATAGAGAAACTCCTGGTGCAGAGGTTATGAATGCTCCGATTTTGGAGGCATTAGGTAATGATTCTGCCAAAAGATTAATGATGCATAATTGTGTGGAAGATGAGCTTGGTTATCCAGCACCAAATAAAGATAAACCTTTCACGGCTTATAAATTTGTCAAGGAATGGAATTCCTGGGATGAAGTACCAGAAAATTGGAAAAACAAGATGAGGATTGTCTTTTCTGATTTTGCTGAAAAAATATAAAGGAGGTGGTATGTCAAATCAAACATCAGATGATAATGAGCAAAGTAAGTATTCGGTGAAAGCCGTATTGTGCGCCTATAAAAAGTTTCGCAATTTTGCACCGTGATTTTAAAATGTTCAAATTTATGGTACAAGGCAAGAAAACATACAACAATATGTGTGATTGGTTGGGGTGGTGTCGTATGGGAGAGAATAAGATGATGATGTCTTCGAGTTCCTTGTCTAAATATGTCGTTTTGTGTATGGAAAGGCAAGTTTTTACGAGGAAATTTGTAAGGCTTGGGAAAAAGTGCTAAATTTGCAGAGATAAACTTTGCGTAAGTTTGATATGCTCTATATTGTGAATTTTGACATAAAGGATTCTGCAAGGGCGGAACAGTTTGCTCAGCAGCTCAACGAAGTTGGTGAGACGTTGTTGTTTATGCCCAGATGCTATTTCTTGAAGACGAACGAAAGCGTTTCGGGAATGAGTATTTACAATAAGCTGAAATCTGTTTTGAAAGATGAGGATTTGTTCGTTCTTGCTCCCGTGAAAGTGGCGGATATGAACGGATGGCTTGCCACTAGTACTGTGACGTGGCTAAGCAATCAAGAATAATACATTTTTTCATAGTCAAAGCAAGATGATGGCGAATGATTTGCCAGGTCGAGGGAATGATGGCTTTATAGAAAGATGCCGCCTGATTTTCCGTCCTTCCATGTCGTCCGACAAGTTTTTCGCAGATTTTCCCTCCAAAATTTGCCGTTGTCGTAAAAATCCCATACCTTTGTAAAACAATATATATAATGGCTGTAGAAAGATTGAATATTCAACCAGGCTTGCTTCGTTGGGTCATACGACGAGCAGGAGTTAGCGAAGATAAAGCGATAGAGACTTTTCCTTTGCTTGATGGTTGGTTGTCTCAAGAAAAACAGCCAACTTTGAGCCAATTAAAAAAATTCGCCGCAAAATTTTATGTTCCTTTCGGATATTTATTTATGAGCAACTTGCCTATGGAAAATATTCCGTTCCCGATGTTTCGTGGCGAAGCAGGACAACAAGACCATTTTGACTTGAATGTATATGATACTGTCATGAATGTTCAAGCAAGACAAGAGTGGTTGGAAGAGTATCTTGCTGAAAACGATATAGACACATGCATATTTGTTGGCTCAATCAACACTAAAACTTCTATAAGTGAGGCCGTCTGTAAATTGAGAACTTTATTGGACCTCGATGATAGATGGGCTTTTAGTTTGGCAACTCCTGATGCTGCTGTAAGCCTTCTTGGTCAAAAAATGGAGGATGCCGGTGTCTTTCTCGCTTATAATGGTGTGGTGGGCAATAATACTCACCGGCAATTGAAAGTAAGCGAATGTAGGGGCTTTGCTTTGGTAAACGAAAAAGCACCATACATCTTTGTCAATAGTGCTGATAGCAAAAGTGCGCAACTTTTTACACTTGTACATGAAGTTGCTCACCTTATGTTGGGAGTTAGTGCTGGACATGCTGGGAGCGAAGTCTTACATCATGAAGCGACTGAAAACTATTGTGATAGGGTAGCTGCTGAGTTCTTGGTTCCCGCGTCAGTGTTGCGGGATATTTGGACGAATGATACGAAATCTGCATCAAGACGCTTTAAAGCCAGTGAGTTGGTCGTGGCGAGACGTGCTCATGATTTGGGACTCATGTCTGACGCAGAATACAGAACTTTTTGGGCGATATATAGTCAGCGACAATCACGAATCAAGAAGAATTCTGGAGGAAGCTTCTATTTGACAAGCGTAAAACGTGTTGGACGTAAATTTGCCATTCATGTGAGAAACGCCGTCAACAATAAGCAGTTGAGTTATACAGAGGCGTATCGTTTGACTGGATTATACGGAAAAACGTACGATAATTTTATGACCAATAGCATTTAGTCACGGCATGGAGTATTTATTCGATACAAATATATTCGTAGAGTCCAAGAAGAATTTGCCAATGGATATTTGGCCAACATTCTGGGGAAAAATGATAGAACTCATACGTTCGGGCAATATTCACTCAATAGATAAGGTAAAAGAGGAAATAGACAAAGGCGGTGATGAACTTACAGAGTGGATTCATCGGAATGCGCCACGTGGTTTTTTCTTGAAACAGGATCTATCTGTGATGACAAAAATGGCTGAAACCATTGCTTGGGCAAAAAATAATCCCATTGGTTTCAGTCAGTCCGCTATTTCTGACTACGTAAATGTTGCGGATTCGTATCTTGTTGCGACAGCAGCCGCAAAGAATATGGTTCTGGTCACATATGAGAAAAGTAACCCACAACGACGTAACCGGGTCATGATTCCAGATGCATGCAAAGCTATTGGTGTAAGATCTTGTGATTTAAATACAGCTCTTAGAGAACTTGGAGTTCTTATATAATACAACAATTATATAATACAACAATTATATAATGCTACAAAGCCTCGCTTGAAAAAATTCTTCCAAAGGAGTTTTTCCTCTGATTTTATTTGTATCTTTGCATAAAACTTAGACGTCATGCAGACAATAGAAATACGAAATATTGGGCCTTTGGTGGAAACGGGAAATGTTCCAGTTTCTCAAGTTATGTTGTTGATCGGCGAGCAGAGCACTGGAAAGAGTACTTTCATGAAGATTCTGTGTTTTTGCTGCTGGCTCGAAAAGCAGGTGATGATAGGTGGGGAGGGGATCGTTTCTAAGTACACGCATTATTATCGCTTTTGGAATGAACTGAAGAAATTTCATCATCTCAATGACGACTTTCTGTCGGATAGCAGCTATATAAAATATGATGGCCCTGCTATCCAGATAGAGATGGACGGAAAGAAGCGGAATGCGAAGATAGTAAGAAAGGCCAACTTTGCGGAAAACAAGCACAATCTAAAAATCAGTTTCTTGCCTTCGGAACGCAATTTGTTGTCGTCTATCCAGAATATCGAGAATTTGTACAGGTCAAAGGAGGTTGACGTGTTGTTCAATTATATTTTGGAATGGGAGGAGGCACGGGCGCAGTTTGATGCTGCGCATCCGCTCAACTTGGTTTTTGTTGACAGAATGAAGTATCACTTTGATGCCAAGAACGGTGATGTTTTGACTCTTGCCGATGGCCGCTCAAAAATCAAGCCGTATTATACTTCGAGTGGTGTGCAGTCGGCTTTGCCTATACAGGTGCTGGCTACTTATCTTGCGGCTGAGGTGGGAACTGTGGCCAAAAAGAGTCCTGCAGAGTATTTGAAGCAATTTGACAATTTGGATCCTAAAAATGTAAAGGCTCTGCTCACGGAATGGAATAATTTCCAGAATCGGTCATCTTACCAGTCGTTTCACATGTTTGTTGAAGAGTTGGAGCAGAACTTGTTTCCAAAGGCTCAGTTTGAGCTTGTCAAGCTGTTGGTGGGCCTCTTAAAGCAGATGGAAAAGAAACCTACGGGATATAAGAGTACTGTGTTTTTGACAACGCACAGTCCGTACGTCTTGACGGCTTTGAATGTTATGATGTTGGCTTCGGTGGCTTATGGCAAATCTCCTGAGAGGGTCAGGAAGTTGGGGCTTGAGGAATATGTTCTTCCCTATGGCTCTTACTCGGCATATTGCATTAAGGACGGTCGTTTTGAGAGCATTGTCGATGAGGAGTATGATTTTATAAAGGGTGATTTCTTGGACTCTGTCTCGGAAATGGTAGATAGTTACACTTTTGAATTAAACTCAATCGTCTCTGGAGGCGCGGAAGGATGAGTTGCGCGCTTTGACCTCAATGATCTTTATCCCTATCCGAATGGCGGCGTAGCGCAGAGCGATACTGCGATGGGGAACTATTCAATTCTTTTTTTATTTTTTTGATCCTTGGTGCTTTCTGCCAAGTCGGTATGTCATCCTTGCAGCGTGTGGGGGTGGCTATTGTGGCGTGATGGTATGGGGCTGAGGACGCATTGTATTGAATCATCATTTGTACTAAAAATATTATTTCAACTATGGAAAGAAAAACGATTTATCTTTGTCTTGCCCACATGAGTGAGGCGGGTTTGGAACAGAAATATGTGAAGGAGGCGTTTGACACCAACTGGGTGGTGCCGATGGGCCCGAACGTGAATGCTTTCGAGGCGGACCTGGAGGCGTTTGTCAACAGCGGGAAGGATGGCGCCGGGGATCTGGACAGAAAGGTGGTGTGTCTCTCGGCTGGCACGGCTGCCGTCCACCTGGCGTTGATCGGCTGTGGTGTGAAGGCTGGCGACGAGGTGCTGGTGCAGAGTTTCACGTTCTGTGCTTCTTCCCATCCGATCACGTATCTCGGGGCCAAGCCGGTCTTTGTGGGTTCGGAGGAGGAGACGTGGAACATGGATCCGGCCTTGCTGGAGCAGGCGATCCTTGACCGCAAGGAGAAGACGGGCCGCCTGCCGAAGGCGATTGTGCCCGTGGCGCTCTATGGCATGCCTTACCGTATCGACGAGATCATGGCGATAGCGGAGAAGTATGGCATTCCCGTGGTGGAGGATGCTGCCGAGGGTATGGGCTCGCGCTTCGACGGCCGGGTGCTGGGCACGTTTGGCCGCTATGGCGTACTCTCGTTCAACGGCAACAAGATGATTACTACCTCGGGTGGTGGTGCATTGGTCTGTCGCAATGCGGAGGAGGCCAACGAGGTGATGTGGTATGCTACGCAGGCGCGGGATGCTTATCCTTACTACCAGCATACGGCGATCGGCTACAACTATCGCATGTCGAACGTCTGTGCGGGAATAGGCCGTGGACAGATGACGGTGCTGGACGACCACATTGCTCACCACAAGCATGTGCAGGGGCTCTACGAGGAGCTGCTGGCGGAGGTGCCGGGCGTGCATATCCATCGGCAGCCGGCGGATCCGCGCTATGACGCCAACTTCTGGCTTTGTGCTGCGACGCTGGACGAGGACGTGAGGATCCAGGGGCAGGAGAATGCTTACAAGGAGGTGGTGAAGACAGCCGTGGGTGGTGCCGCGGGCGTGATCCATGCCGTGGACACGGCCGTGACGGACTGCCAGCCCAATGACAATATCGAGGCGCTGCGCGTGTTTATGCTTTCGAAGCGGGTGGAGTGTCGTCCGCTGTGGAAGCCAATGCATAAGCAGCCGGTCTATGAGGGTGCGCCGGTCTATACCAACGGTATCGAGGAGCAGCTCTTCAAGGTGGGCTTCTGTCTGCCCGCGGGTCCCTGTGTGACGGACGATGACGTCCGCTATATCGTGGACTGCATCAAAGAGGCGATCGTATGAAAGGCGTGAGTTGATGAATTGTTGTGGAAGGTTGAATCAAGCAACCTCAGATTATTTTGTTCAGATGGCTGATGCTGAATGGGGTAAAATGTGGAATGCGGGAACCTTGAACGAAGAACGAATCGAGAGTTTTTGTTGCTGAATAATTTGCATGTGTCGGGAAAATGCCGTAATTTTGCGAGCACTTAGATCCTCTAATGGAGCGTGTGGATAGGATATGACGAAAATGTATAGCAAGCAACGACTTGAAAAGGTGGTTATCAAAGGTTATAAATCAATAAGCTTTGATAACCCTGTGACCCTTTCTCTTGGTTCTGTTAATCTATTGCTTGGGGCTAACGGTGCTGGGAAGAGTAATATAGTCAGCTTCTTCAAGATGCTGAATTATATGATGAGCAAATCGTTTGCGCGCTATGTAGAGACGGTCGGTACTGCAAACTCTTTGTTGCACTACGGTTCAAAGCGGACGCCTGGCCTGGAGGGAACTATGACTTTTTCAGATGGGAAGTCAGAAGATGTATATCACTTCAGGCTCTCTAATGCTGCCCCTGATCGCTTGATCGTAACCGAGGAGACCATACGTTGGCACAGACAAGGCGAAGATAAACCTTATGAGGTGATATTGAATCCTGTGTTTAAGGAGTCTGCATTGGTTGACTGTCCAGAATCTGTGGCTAAGTCTATTTATTGGATGTTGTCAAACTGTAAGGTCTATCAGTTTCATGACTCTTCTGCTGCAGGCCCTTTGCGTCAGGCTTGCCCTGTAGTGACTTCAAACTACTTGCAGGCTCATGGAAACAATTTGCCCAGCTTCCTCTATTTCTTGCGCGAGAATCATAAGGACTCGTACGATCGTATCGTCAGTTATGTGAAAGATGTTGTGCCGCAGTTTGAGGACTTTTATTTGGAGCCAGTGGGCAGCACCATCTCGCTCAGGTGGATTGATAATTCTGCCACCGATTATGTGTTTAATGCTCATCAGTTCTCTGACGGTTCTATTCGTTTTATAGCTTTAGCAACTCTCTTGTTGCAATCGAAAGAAACGAAGCCCAATGTCATTATTTTGGACGAACCAGAGTTGGGCCTTCATCCTTATGCCGTGGCACAATTGGCTCAAATGGTAAAGGATGCAGCGGTCCATTCTCAGATAATTATAGCGTCGCAGAGTAAGGACTTGGTGGATTGCTTTGATATAGGCAATGTGTCGGTTGTTGAAATGGATGAGGAAGGACTGTGTACAACAGTGAAAACTTTGGACGAGGGGGATTATAAGCTATGGCTCGAACGTTATGCCATCAGCGAGCTGTGGGACAAGAACATCATTGGAGGACGACCAGTATGAGGGCTGTAATAATTCATGTGCTTTGTGAGGGATAAACGGAGCAAGGGTTTGTGGAGGAAGTGCTCAAGCCGTATTTGATAGAGCAAGGTGTTAGCTCCGTGAAGAGCGTCCTTGTGACTACTAATAAGAAGAAAAATGCCCGTGGAGGATTGGTGGCCTACCAGCATGCATTCGATGACTTGTCTATCTTGATGAAGTCTAATCGTGATGGTGAGTATGAGAAGCATGTCTTTACGACCATGTTCGACTTGTATGCGTTGCCAAATGATTTTCCAGGATATTCGGAGGCGAATTCCATAGGCGATAGATACGAAAGGGTCTTGTCATTTGAGAAGGCGTTTTCCAAGGCTGTTGCGTCTGAAAGGTTTATCCCGTACATACAGTTGCATGAGTACGAGGCTCTTGTCTTTTGTGGTTTGGATTATTTGCTGCAGATGTACAAGGGGTGTGAGAAAAGTATTGAAAAACTTAAGTTGGATTTGACAAAAGTAGATAATCCAGAGTTGATCAATGACAATCCGGCAACGGCTCCGAGCAAGCGAATCATCAAGGCCATCGAGGGCGAAAAGAAAAAGCGCTATAACTATGACAAGCCAAAAGCTGGAAAGTTTGTAGCTCAAAAAGTCGGTATGGAAACGCTTCGTTCCCAATGTCCGCATTTCAACGAATGGGTAGAGAAGCTGATGTCCACATGTGACTGCGCGTGACCGTAGCAGTGTATGGATAGACCCTTGCTCTGAGAGTGGAATGGCATGAGTACATGGATTTTATGCTGAAGGATAATTGTACAGCATAAAATCCATGGGCGTGGTTTACACTCGATCTGAGGTCGTGATTTTTATTATTTGCGAAACGGCATAGAGGGGGATGACGCTGACATGGCGGGCGGTATCTCCGTCTTCTTTGTCGGTGTGGCTGAACGATCCGAAATTTTCTAATGAGCAGCGAATGGCTTCCGTGAGGTGCTTTTCGCGCATGAACGACCATAGGCTTTTCATGCCGCCTTGGCTTCCTGCCTTGACTTCGATAGGTAGGATCTGAAGGTGGGATGGTAGCAGATAGTCGATCTCTGCTAATGAGTTTTTGGACAGGCGCACCCAATAGTATAATTCATGGCGCAGGTTGGGGGTCATATAGTGAAGCATTTCCAACCCTACGACAAGCTCTGCTATGGTGCCCTTGTTGACAAGGTCGGCTGCCGTGGAGGTAAGGATCTGAGTGGCAAGCGTGGTCGTGTCTCCTGTCGTAATGCCCAAGAGGCGCAACATAAGGCCACAGTCGAAAAATAGGATCTTGCGATAGGAATGGTCTGCCTCGCTACCTAATGGAAGTCCGTTGGCGCTGGTATGGGTGACGGGAATGAGCAGTCCTGCGAGAATGAGAAGGTCGAGGGCGTTCTTGACCTCGATGCTCTTATAGTCGCCGACCTTGCTATAGACAAACTTTTTTGTGGCTTGTATGGCTGCGCTACGCAAGATGTTGCGAAGTAGATTGACGTCGGCTTTTTTCTTGTATTTTGGAAAGTCGTCCTCATAGCTCACAAGGATATCGTCTTGTACTTCCTGGCAAAGAAGGTAGTTGTGGGTCTCAACCCATTTGGCAACACACTCGGGCATTCCTCCTACAAGCATGTATGTGCGAAGCAGATTGACCAACCTCTCGTGTAAGGCGTCTGGAAGAGGGGATAGGGCAGAGGCTCCATTGCGGGCTTCGAGTAGCAGGTCTTCTTTGTTGGCAAGCAGAAACTCGTCGAAGGTCATTGGGTACATGAACATGGAATGGATCCTGCCTACGCCAAATGTCGGCAGTTCGGCAAGTGCGAACTCCAAGAGGGAGCCTGCTGCAATCACATGAAGTTTGGGCAGGTTCTCTTTGAAAAAGCGCAAGGACATGATAGCCTCGGGACACTCCTGTATCTCGTCCATAAAGAGGAGTGTTTCGCCTTCTTCTATCCTTGACCCCGACAGGGCAGCTATCTGCATGACGATACGATCGACGTTGAGGTCGGGCTTGAAGATGGCTTTGTATTGTGGCTCCATCTCAAAATTAATCTCTACGTAGTTTTTGAATTGCTGGCCTAAGTGGCGCACAGCAGAGGACTTGCCCACCTGGCGTGCTCCTCGAAGAAGAATAGGTTTGCGCGTTTCGCGCAAAGCCCATTCGGATAAATATTGGTCTATGATTCTCTTGTAATACATAGTGATGTGTAATTGCTTGTATTTCAGGTGCAAAGATAGTAAAAAGAAATTATCCAAACAAATAATTGGTCGAAAATCGAAATTTTCCAAAGAAATAATTGGCTGGAAATCGCAATTTTCCAAAGAAATAAATCGTAGGGGGATGTTTGTGCTAAAGCAGAATGGTATGAAGGAGAGGCAGCTTTACGATTATCAGCTTGATATGAAACGGCGGGTGGGTGAGGCCTTTGGGTCGCACCGCTCCGTGATGGTGCAGATGCCGACGGGTACGGGAAAGACGTGCGTGCTGGTGGCGTGTGTGTGTGCGTGGTTGTCGCAGAACGAGGGGACGGTGTGGATCGTGGTACACCGCAGGGAACTGGTGGAACAGATCGTCGGGACGCTGCAGGAGGAGGATCTCGTGGGCGACCGGGTGCGGGTGTATTCCATCCAGTGGTTGTCCCGGCACGAGGGGGAACTGGCGGAGAGGCCTGGCCTGCTGGTGATCGACGAGGCCCACCATGCCGTGGCGAAGACATACAAGGCGGTGGTGGAGGCTTGTCCCGGGGCGAAGGTGCTGGGACTGACGGCCACGCCCTGCCGATTAACGCGTCGGGGATTCACAGACCTCTTCGAGGTGCTGCTGCAGTCGTGGCCGTACAATCGCTTTATCGCCGAGGGCCGCTTGTCGCTCTACGACTATATGTCGGTGAGGGCGGACAACGAGGACTGGCGGGTGGTGCGGTCGCTGGAGCGGCGTGGTGCCGATGGCGACTTCTCGCTGCGGGAGATGAGCGACCGGCTGGACGTGAGGCCGAGTATCGGGCGCCTCTGCGACACGGTGCTGCGGTATGCGCGGGAGAAGAAGGGGATCGTTTATGCGATTGACATTCGCCATGCGGAGCATATCGCTGCGTACTATCGGGAACACGGTATTGACGCGGTGGCGATCAGTGCGAAGACACCGGGGGAGGAACGCCGTCGGTTGATAGAACAATTCAAGGCGGGAGAGACGCAGGTACTGGTGAACGTGGATCTCTTCGGTGAGGGCTTCGATTGTCCCGACGTGGAGTTTATCCAGTTGGCGCGGCCCACGCTGTCGCTGGCGAAATACCTGCAGCAGGTGGGGCGGGGCATGCGTGTCTTTGACGGGAAGCGCTACTGTCTGATCCTGGACAACGTGGGGCTGTACCGCCTGTTTGGCCTGCCCTCGGAGGATAGGGACTGGCAGGCGATGTTTGAAGGGACGCTGGCTGGCAAGGCCCACCTCAAGCAGGCGGAGGAGCAGAGCGTGTATGCTGCCTTCTCGGTGTTGGGGGACACGGGACGGACGGTGACGGCTGACGCACGGACGGAACTGGTGACGGTGATGACGCACGACGGCCAGCGCAACGAACTGGAGGCGGCTTATGCCTACCGAGTGGTGAGAAATGAGGCTGGAAGGATGGGCGTCGCCACGCTGGAGGGCGAGGAGGTGCTGCCGCCACGGTATGAGAAGGTGGAACTGCTGCCTTATGGTTTTGTCCGCCTGACGTCGCGACGGAAGGAGGACCGGGAGCGTCCGTGGATGGACTTGCGCAATGGGCTGCGCTTTGCCGTGATGCCGACGGTGAGGCGGTGTGGCTTCCTGTCGTTTAGTACGGCGGACGGGCTGCGACTGTACCCACGGGTAGAGACGCGGCGGCTGCAGGAGACGGATTTTGTGACGCCAGGAGCTTTGCGCCATGGACTGGCCGACGGACTGCGCTTTCGTGATTTCTATATTCCGCCGACGGAGGGGACGCCAAGGATCTATGTGGTGAAGGACCAGATGGACGACCGGGTGTTGCTGGAGGCTGAGGACGGGACGCTCTGTCTGCGGACGGGCTGGGGCGTGCGGTTGGTGCCTATCACGCTGGCGGCGTGGAAGAAGGAGAAGGAACGGTGGCGACGCACGTTGCGATCCTTTGACAGGCAGGCGAAGCAGTGTGCGGACCGCAGGGTGTTTCCCTATACGGTGCGAGCGGAGGTCACGGCTGGTTATCACCTCTCCGACTATAAGGAGGTTTCGGACGTGCGTATCACGCGGAGCGGGAAGCAAGGTTATAATGCTTTCGTCTATGACGTGATGGAGCAGCGGTGGAAACCGACGGGGTCTTATCGGGAGATATTTCCTCCGGCCTATGGTTTGCGGGTGGTGCGCAACTGGGAGGGGAGGTATCTCCTGCGCACGCAGTATTTTGAGAAGATCGGTGTGGGTGAGGACCTGCTGTTTGACTATGCGGAACTGCTGGACGACGCCTATCTATATATCAAGGAGAAGGGGCGGGCGTATTATGTAGATCTCGAGAGTGGGGTTTGCTTTGACAGCAAGCCGCAGCTGGTGAGGATCGGTTTTATGCAGTTTCAGAAAGATGGCGACCTCTATTTCCCGTTTGACCCTCGGTTGAGTGGACGCACACCTTATAGGCGGGGAGAGATCGTGGGGGGCGAGGAGATCTGCTTCGTGGGGGATAGTCTGGTGCTATTGAGGGATCATGCGGCGGTCTATTATATCCGCCAACGGTATAGCGATGGTTGTCGTTTCATCGTCAGCGAGCGGCGGCAGGAGCGTGCCTTCGATGCCACCTACGACTTGTACTATGATGGTAGAGGGCCGGTGGTGTTGCAGCGGCGGGAGGCGAAATAACAACAATGCTTCCTCATTATAGCCTGCTTATAGGGAAAACAACTTGAACAACTTTTACAACTAGTAACAACTCTTTCGGTAAGCCATGAGCAGAACAGAGCTTGCTCAAGTTATGCCATGGCGAGAAAGAGTGCCATTGGAACAGCTTCGCGGGGACATCGCTCTTCGAGGCCCATGCTGACCAAGGGTTGCTGCAAGGTAAACAACAAAAAACAACGCTTCATTAAAGCCTGCTTATAGGAAAAACAACTTGAACAACTTTTACAACTAGTAACAACGCACGCGGGACATCGCTCTTCGATGCCCATGCTGACCAAAGGTTGCTGCAAGGTAAACAACAAGAAACAACGCTTCGCCCGGACAGCAAGGATGCACACTCAAGGCGAAGCTGTTCCATTTCATGGCACTTTTTCTCGCCATGTGGAGAACCGAGAATTGGGGGTGAGTCAGAACAATGGTTTTGGCTCACCCCCAAGTTTTTTATGGGATATTGATGCGCTTGGCAATCACTGATTATTGTTTGTCGCTACGCTTGACCACTACCTTGTTGTTTTCTACCGTCAGGGTGAGGGTCACGTCGGAGTTGGAGCGTCCCTGGGCGAACTCGGCAAGGTGCTTGCCCTGGATGCCGGAGTATTTGAAGGCGTGCTGGTAGTTGGCAAAGTTTTGGTTGGTGTTGGTGCTCACGCCGTAGGCTTCGACGAGGGTGACGGTGTAGAGGTCGTTGTCCTGGGCCTGGTAGCCATCCTTCACCTTCCAGTTGAGTTTCACGTTGATGGTCATGGGAAACTCCGGCACGCGCATGGGGACGGAATAAAAGACGTAGTCGTGGAGACGGCCGGGCAGGACCATGGTGGAGGGGTCGAGCAAATACTTCTCGTACTCCAGCATCTCGTCCAGTTTGCGATTGAAGGGGTCGTTGAGCGAGGTGGTGATGGGCGATCCCTTGCTCGGCGTGAGCGTAAGAGAGAAGTCGGACCACTGTAGGATGTCCTTGTTGAAGGCAAAGAGATAGGTGAACGTGCCCGAGGTGATAGGCTGCTGGGGCGTGTCGTCGTTGTCGTCATCGCTGCAGGCGGTGAGCAGGCAGCAGAGGGAGGCCATGGCAAAGGCCATGATCAGGGTAAGGAATGATTTCTTTTTCATATTGATGATTCTAAATGATAGTTAGTCGTTGCTATGGTAAGCGGCCTCACTCGCTGATGCGGAGGACGCGGATGCCCGTATTGTGGGCCCGGGCGGCAAGGTAGGCGAAGAGCGTCTCCTTGGGTTCTACCACTTGGTGGCCGTTCTTCTTGAGGCTTGATGCATTGAGAAGGTAGAGGCCGTCGTCGTGCCAGACGGCGATGCCAAGATGGCTGGCGTCGAGTCCGGCTTTGTTGGTGACGAGTCCGAGGATGTCGCCGTCGCGTACCACCTGTCTGAGCGCCGGGTCTTTGAGGCGGCCCTTGGGAATGTAGGTGACGGTCTTGCCAAGCCACGCCTTTTCCTGTTGGGCGATGGTTTTCACCCGTTTGGGATGGTGGCGGAGCATATCGTAACTGTCGGCATGGGTGCTCATATAGTCAATGCGGAGGCGCTGGCGACCCGTGAAAAGGGTGGACGGGGCGTGTATCTCCTGGAGCAAGCCCTTGCGCTCGTTGTCGCTCACCCACCACTGGAAATAGTGTAAGCGACCACAGTAGTCCACTTTTCCGCTCATATAGCGAATGAGCTGGGCCTCGTGGCAGTAGTCGGCAAAGGAGGTCTTGCCCGCAAAGGTGCAGCGGGCCAGGGCGAGAACGGCCTCGACATAGGTGGTGCAGTCGAGCTCGTGGAGGTTGATGACCATCTGCTCGGTGTCGGACCGGTCGAGGGTATGGGCCACATAGGGCACGCCGATAAACTGGCGGGCGATCCAAAGGATGGTCTTCTCCTTGCCCCAGGCGGCATAGTGGTCGTGGGTGGTACGGAGGATGCGCTCCACCAGCTGGCGGTCTTCTCGCGTGGCGTCGGGCAGCGGAGCGGCGATGGTGTCGTGGACCTGTACGGTGGAGGCGACGGCATCGGCAGCCTGGGTGGAGTCGACAGGCTGAGGCGTAGGGTCGGCCTGTTCCTTTGCTCCCGAGGCATGGCCGCATCCGGCGAGCGAGAGGGTCAGGCAGAGGGTGGTGAGGAGGATTCTCATTTTTTCTTTCCTTTGTGGTTCTTTTTCTTGTATTTGTGGCCGAAATTGAACCCCACATAGACATTGAGCGTGCCAAAGAGGTTTTCGGTCTCGAAGTTTTCGCAGCGGTACTTGAAGGCGTGGGTGACGATGCTCATGCCCGAATACCACCTCATGTTATTATAGACCACGGCGAACCGGAAGGTACCGTCGAGGTTGAGGTTCTTGGCCGTGAAGTCGCGGAAGGACAGCCATTTGCCCTGCACGTCGCTTCGCGTCTTCTTGTAGGAGAGGCCGATGCAGAGCGAGGCGTCGAGAAGCCAGTTGCGGGCGAAGACCCAGTTGTAGGCATAGCCGCCCGAGATATTGATGTCGTCGTAGTGGAACGTGGAACGCTCCCGCGTAGAGTCGTATTCCTCGGCAATGATACGGCGGCCCGTGCGCGAGGCAATGAGGTCGTCGAGAGCCCGCCAGTCCACCGTCACGTTCTGGTTGCTATAGCCGATGCCGATGAGTGGCGATCCTGCCGAGCGGCGCTGCACGGTGCTCTGGCTGAAGGCGGCGGGGTAGGAGAACTTGCGGTGGTTGAAGATATAGTAGGCGTTGAAGCCCTTGTTGCTGGTGGTGACGCCACCAAACTTCACGTCGCGCAGGGGCTCGGTATTGAAATCGTCGCCGAAATAGCTGCTTCGGATATAGTAGCCATCGCCCGTTTTGCGGTAGTAGAGGTCGAGGCCGATCTTGTTGCTATAGAGGCTGAGGTTGAAGTCGGTGCGGTCGTTGACCTCATCGTAGAGGTGGGTGACGTCGATGGTGTAGCCGATGAAGATCCAGCGGTAGCCGAAGTAGGGACCGACGCGCAGCGACATATTGGGCGCGAAGGTGACGGAGTAGCCGAGGTTGGACTGGATGCGGTACAGTTCGTAGGTGTTCGTGTTCTGGATCATGAACGCGTAGTTGTATCGCTGCGGCTCGATATAGGTGGTATCGACCTTGTTGAGTTTGCGGATGTTGTGCTTCAGCCAGCTTTTTTCCCTTTTCTGCTGTCTGCTCAGGTCGGGGCGCATCCAGGCAATCGTGTCCCGTCTCGTGGTTTCGACGGTGGAGTCGGAGGACCACGAGGACGCCGTCCCGCTGAGGCTGTAGGCAGCCAGGGGGATCAGGACGGACAGCAGGGCTATGATGCGTAGCGGGCTCGTGATGGGGAAGGAACGTTGGTGGTGGGTTAGAACTTACCGAGGATGCGGTCCAAGGCCCAGTTGGTGGGTGTGGCGCTGAAACTGTCACAGTCGCAGGTGCCAATGCCCTGGATGTCTTCGATGACGCTGCGGATGATCGGCAGTTGGACCAGGGACGGGCGGGGAATGTCGATCTCCTGCACGCCCTCGTTGGTGTAGAGGTGGATGGGCTGGGGAGTGAAGACCGAGAAGGCCAGGCGCCCCTTGGAACCGAAGACCTCGATGCGGTCGTCGCGTCCGCTCTCGTGGGCGCAGAAGCACCAGGCACCACTGGCGGTGAGTCCGCTCTCAAATTCCATCACGGCATTGACCGTGTCCTCCACGGCATAGAGACCGCCGCGGTTGGCCTTGTAGCCGTGGGCTTTGGTGATGATGCCGAAGTAGTCCTGGAGGAGGTCAATCTGATGGGGGGCAAGGTCGTAGAAGTAGCCACCACCGGAGATGCTGGACTGGAGACGCCAGGGCAGCGAGCCAGTCTGGGCGTCTTGGGGCTTGGGAGGAGCGATGAGGCGTACCTGCACGGTCATGATCTTGCCCAGCACGCCACTGTTGATGAGGGTTTTCACCTTCTTGAAATAGGGGAGGTAGCGGCGGTAGTAGGCCACATAGCAGCGCACGCCTGTCTGTTCGGAGATATGGTTGATGCGGATGCAGTCCTCATAGCTTGCGGCGAGGGGCTTCTCGACGTAGCACGGTTTGCCGGCACGCATGGACATGATGGCAAACGTGGTGTGGGCGGCAGGAGGTGTGGCGACATAGATGGCATTGATGTCGGGGTCGAGGATCAGCTCCTGTGGGTCGGTGTACCACTTGCGGACATGGTGTCGCTCCGCATACGATCGTGCTTTGGTCTCGTTGCGGCTGAAGACGGCCTCGACATGAGAACCTTCCACCTCGTTGAAGGCGGGGCCGGACTTCTTCTCCGTCACCTCGCCGCATCCTATGATGCCCCATCTGACTTCTTTCATCTTGCCTAAGTATTTGTTCGTAGCGTGGCGTGTGGATAGGAAGGAAGGGGTGGGGTGCTGCATGGAAAAGACCCCTCTCCTCGTACCGTTGGCCACAGAATAGGTGCAAATTTACACATTTTCCCTCAATCAGCCACGCGTGGCCGTAATTTTTTGTAACTTTGCAAGTGTTAGGCTGCATTCGGACATTTGAAAACACGTTTTCATTGGCTCGTTTGCACTACTTCTTATATAAAAATAGAACGCAAGATGATAATAAAGAAAGCCGAATACACGATCTCCTCGCCGCGGGAGAGTATGTGTCCGAAGGACACCAAGCCCGAGTTTGCCTTTATCGGACGATCCAATGTGGGCAAGTCGAGTCTGATCAATATGCTCACCAACCGCAAGGCTTTGGCCAAGACGTCGTCGAAGCCGGGCAAGACCTTGCTCATCAACCACTTCATTATCAACAACGAGTGGTATCTGGTGGACCTCCCGGGCTATGGCTACGCCCAGGGGTCGAGCACGAAGTCGTCGCAACGCCGCCTGGAGCAGATGATCGCGGGCTATATCCTCCAGCGCAAACAACTCGTCAACCTCTTTGTCCTCATCGACATCCGCCACGAACAGCAGCGCATCGACCGCGAGTTTGTCGATTGGCTGGGCGAGAGCGGGGTGCCGTTTTGCATCGTCTTCACCAAGTCGGACAAGTTGACGGCTGGCAAGGCGCGGGCCAATGCGGAGCGATGGATGCACGCCCTGGAGGACCGCTGGGAGTCGCTGCCCCCCTACTTCATCACGAGCTCGTCGAAGCACGAGGGAGGCGAGGCCGTGCTCGACTATATCGAGCAGTGCATCCACATGGATGAGGCTGCCGCGAAGGACGCTCCTGATGTTGCTGCAGAGGCTGCCCCGAAGGACGCCGTGAATGATGCAGCAGGGGACGTCGCAAAGGACGCTGCAGAGGCGGAGAACGCGACGGAGGCAGAATAATCATACAGTCATCAAGAACCAGTCAGACTATGGAATCATATTTGGACGTCCAGCATCTCACGAAGAGTTTTGGAGAGAAGGTGCTTTTCGACGACATGAGTTTCTCGGTGTCGGAGGGACAGAAGGTGGGGCTCGTGGCGCGCAACGGAACGGGCAAATCGACCCTGCTCTCCATTCTCCACGGCGACGAGGGCTACGACGCGGGACAGATCGTCTATCGCAACGACATCCGTGTGGGATATCTGGAGCAGACGCCGCATTTCAATCCTACGGACACCGTCCTCGACGCCTGCTTCAATCACGAGGGCAATCCCGAGAAGGTGCTGCGGGCCAAGCAGGTGCTGACGCAGTTGCGCATCGAGGACCTGGAGCAGAAGGTGGGCGAACTGAGTGGTGGACAGTTGAAGCGGGTGGCCCTGGCCAACGTACTGCTGCTGGAGCCCGACTTCCTGATCCTCGACGAGCCGACCAACCACCTCGACCTTGAGATGATAGAATGGTTGGAGGGCTATCTGCGGCGAGGTAACAAGACGCTGCTGATGGTGACGCACGACCGCTACTTCCTCGACGAGGTGTGCAACCTGATCCTGGAGATCGACGACGAGACCATCTATACCTACCGTGGCAACTACTCCTACTATCTGGAGAAGCGCCAGGAGCGCATCGACAACGCACGGGCGGAGATAGCAAGGGCCAACAACCTGTATCGCAAGGAATTGGACTGGATGCGCCGGCAGCCACAGGCGCGCGGACACAAGGCGCGCTACCGGGAGGAGGCGTTCTACGACCTGGAGGCGAAGGCAAAGCGCAGGATCGAGGAGCGCCAGATGCGTCTGAAGAGCTCGAGCGTCTACATCGGCAGCAAGATCTTTGAGTGTCAGTATGTGTCGAAGGCCTTTGAACGGGCTGACGGCACGCAGAAGGTGATTCTGAAGAACTTCTACTACAACTTCGCGCGCTTCGAGAAGATGGGCATCGTGGGCAAGAACGGCACGGGAAAATCGACCTTCGTCAAGATGCTGCTGGGCAAGGTGGAGCCGGACGGAGGACGTTTCGACATCGGCGACACCGTGCGCTTCGGCTATTTCTCGCAGGAGGGACTGCAGTTTCGCGAGGACCAGAAGGTGATTGACATCGTCAAGGACATTGCCGACTACATCGACCTCGGCGGCGGACGCCACATGACGGCATCGCAGTTTCTCAACTACTTCCTCTTCCCGCCCGAGATGCAGCACAACTACGTGGCGAAACTCAGTGGTGGCGAGCGGAGAAAGCTCTATCTCTGCACGGTCTTGATGCGCAATCCCAACTTCCTCGTGCTCGACGAGCCTACCAACGACCTCGATATCCAGACGCTCCAGGTGCTGGAGGAGTATTTGCAGGACTTTCCAGGCTGCGTGATCGTGATCTCCCACGACCGCTACTTCACCGACAAGGTGGTGGACCATCTACTGGTCTTCCTTGGCGAGGGCGACATTCAGGACTTTCCAGGTAACTACACGCAGTATCGTGACTACCAGAAGCTCAAGAGCAAGGAGGAGGACGACCGCCGTCAGGAGGAGAAGAAGCCGAAGCGCGAACGGGCGGACTACCGCAACGAGACGCGCCGGAAGATGACCTACAACGAGAAGATGGAGTTTGAGCGGCTGGAGAAGGAGATGGGCGAGCTGGAGAAGGAGCGCGAGCAACTGGAGGCAGCCCTATGTTCGGGAACGCTCTCCATCGACGAACTGACGGAGAAGAGCAAGCGGCTGCCCGAGGTCAAGGAGTTGATTGACGAAAAGGAAATGCGCTGGCTGGAACTGTCGGAGATCGGCGGCTGAGCAACACGGACAACGCTTTGCAAAAGAAAAACCCGTCGCGCGGTACTCTAAGGGCCGTGCGACGGGTTGTTTTATCTATGTTTGGGGTCATAGGTTGCATTCGTATGATAAGGGGAGGACTCTTTAGCGGTGTCCACCAAAGGATCCGTGGGATCCGCCAGAGTTGCCGCCACCACGGGGGCTGCCACTACGCGGACTGCTCGGCGTGGGGCGAGAGGGACGGGTCGGCGCGGTGAAGGTGGAACGCGGCTGGCTGGGGTTGGATCGGGAACCACCGAAGGAGCGCGGCGAACTGGGAGAAGTGCGCTGAACGCCCGTGGCGGGACCATACTGGCCGCTGCCGTTGTATCTTCTCGACGCTGAGGGCCGCTGCTGCGAACCATTGGGGTTGGGGCGTCTCACCGTCGTGCGGGTGCTGCTCTCGCGGCGACCTTGTATGCCACCGTAGGGCTGGCTGCCGTTGTACGGGCGATGGTCCTGGCCGCCGTAGGAGGGACGGTCGGTCTGACTGCCGAAGGAGGGGCGGTCGTGCTGATTGCCAGCCACCATGTGGCCGTCACGATATCTGTAGCCATGGCCGAAGTCGCCTCGACCGAAACCATCGCGCATTCCGCCACGAGGACCGGGACCGCCATAGTGGCGACCGTGGTACCAGCTGCGGCCTCCGTTGTGATGCCAGGCGTGGTCGCCACGATAGACACCGTAGAAGGTGGGGCGGCCGAAGTAGTAGTAGTCGCGGTGGGGATAGCGGGCGTAGATGGCGAAGTGCCAGCAGCCGGTGTCCCAATAGAGCGGGCGATAAAAGTAGGCGGCGTCGCAGAAGGCACGATACTGCCACTCCAGGAGGACGTAGCTCATGTCGAGGTTGCGCCACCGCCAGTAGTTGCCGGCAAGGTCATCCACCGTGTTGATGCTCATCAAGTAGTCGAGGTTGATCTCGTAGGCGGCTTCATATTGCGCTTCGCTGAGGTTCAACTCGTAAGCCATCTTGTCGGTCAGGAACAATGCCTGCTGGCGTGCTTGCTCGTAGCTCATGGCGCTGGACGGCAAGGCGAGCAGGAGCAGGGCAGCCATGGTGAACAATAACTTCTTCATCTTTATTCCTTGGTTAAAATGTTAGACTTCCGTTTGATGTGACCCTTTCTTTGGGTTCACGATGCAAAATAACGAAGAAAAAACGAGCCTTGCAAAGGATTTTCCCTAACTTGGCGGGGATTTCCCCTATCGTTGTCAAGAGCGCGGGATGTGGCGTGGAGGCTAAATAAGGTGAAATGGGCAGCGTTTATTTGCCTATCTCGATGAAAAAATGTAATTTTGCAAACCGTAATCAGAGAATCAGGAATCGCATTTTAGTATGAAACTATCCAACAGATTGGCTTTGCTCGCACTTCTCCTGCTCCTTCCGCTGGTGCTCTGCGCACAGAAGAAGCAGATACAGACTGCGCGCGACCAGGTGAAGTCGGGCAAGGACCTCGCCAAGGCCGTCGCCTCGATGCAGGGACTGCTGAGCGATTCCGCCAACCGTCAGAACCCGCGTATCTGGCTGGTGCTCTGCGACGCGCTGAAGGCACAGTATGAGCAGAGCAACGAGCGCCTCTACCTGAAGCAGGCCACGGACACGACGACGATCTTCTCGCTGACGATGCGCCTCTTCGAGACGCTCTCGGCTTTCGACAGTCTCGACGTGAGGCCCGACAGCAAGGGAAGGGTGCGCGCCGAGCACAGGGAGCGCCATGCGGCCTTCCTCCACTCCATCCGCCCCAATCTCTTCAACGGCGGCGTCTTCTACACCCGCAAGCGCCAGTATGCCGATGCCTACCGCTTCTACGAGACCTATATCCAGAGCCAGAACTGGCCCATCTTCACAGGCTACGACTATGCGGACCGCGACCCGCTGCTGCCTCATGCCGCCTACTGGGCGATGTACTGTGGCTACAAACTGGGGGCGGCGGATCAGATCATCCGCTACCAGGACTTGGCGGAGCGCGACACGAGCATGCTCAACTTCGTGCGGCAGTATCAGGCCGAGGCCTACCTGCTCCAGGGGGACTCGACGCGCTATGTGGAGGCCCTTCGGGACGGTTTCGACCGCTATCCCAACTTCTCCTTCTTCTATCCGAGGCTGATCGCCTACTATGAGCGCCACGGCGACCACGACTCGTCACTGGTGGTGGCAGACCGGGCGCTGGAGGCCGACTCCACGAGTGTCCTCTTCCGGTTGACGAAGGGATCGATACTCCTCAATCTGGGCCGCTACGACGACTGCATCGCGATCTGCAAGGGACTGCTGGAGCAGAACGACTCGCTGGCGGATGCCCATTTCTATATCGGACTGGCCTACTTCAACCAGGCCATCGACTTGGACATCGTGGAGCAGCGCCACCGCGAGAAGCGACAGGAGATCACGAGGCTCTACAAGGAGGCGCTGCCCTACCTGGAGCGCTACCGGGCCTTGGCCCCCGACCAGCGAAACCGCTGGCTGCAGCCGCTCTACACGATCTACCTGAAGCTCAACATGGGGGAGGAGTTTGACGAGATCAACAAACAATAACCGAATCAGAACAACAGAACAAAGATGAACAAGATACATACGCTGGCCGACCGTATCGGCATCACGCTGACGCCGATGCAGGAGACCGTGGCCGACCGCTTGCTCCATACGGACCGCAACATCGTGGTCCTCTCGCCGACGGGATCGGGCAAGACCTTTGCCTATCTGCTGCCGCTGGTGGCCATGATCGACGCGACGCGGCAGGAGGTGCAGGCCGTGGTTGTGGTGCCGGGACGCGAGTTGGCGCTGCAGTCGCAGCAGGTGCTGGAGTCGATGCGCACGGGACTGCGCTCGATGGCGGTCTATGGCGGCCGCCCCACGATGGAGGAGCACCGCAAGATGCGCGAGGTGCGTCCGCAGGTGGTCTTCGGCACGCCGGGCCGTCTCAACGACCATATCGACAAGGGCAACCTGGAGGCGGAGACCGTGGGCGTGCTGGTCATCGACGAGTATGACAAATGTCTCGAAATGGGATTCCAGGCCGAGATGAGCCGTCTCGTGGCGAGTCTGCCGGCAGTGCGCCGCAAGGTCCTGCTCTCGGCGACAAGGGCCGAGGAGGTGCCAGCCTTCATGCGCAATGCCTTGAAGGGCGCCCCCGAGGTGGTCGATTTCCTGCCTGGCGACGAGGTGGTCTCCGATCGCGTACTAATAAATAAGGTGAAAAGCGAGGAGCGCGACAAGTTGCCCGCCCTGCTGCAGTTGCTCTGCCAGTTGGGCGAGGGCAAGACGGTGGTCTTCCTCAACTATCGTGACGCCGTGGGCCGCGTGGCCGACTACCTGGCCGAGGCGGGTTTCGACGTGAGCAGCCTCCATGGCGGACTGGACCAGCGGGAGCGCGAGCAGGCGGTCTATCGCTTTGCCAACGGAAGCGCCAACGTGCTGGTGAGCACAGACCTGGCGTCCCGCGGGCTCGATATCCCCGACATCAGCCATATCATCCACTATCATCTGCCCGAGACCGAGGAAGCCTATATCCACCGTACGGGCCGCACGGCGCGCTGGGACAAGCAGGGCGCTACCTTCTTCCTGCTGGGTCCCGAGGAGGAGTTGCCCGCTTATGTCGAGGCCGAGATCCACGACTACCAGCTTGACGGCGGTCAGCATTCCGTGCCCCGGGCCACGATGGCTACCTTGTATATAGGAAAAGGTAAGAAAGACAAGGTCTCGAAGGGCGATATCGTGGGTTTCCTCTGCAAGAAGGGCGGACTCAAAGCCACGGAGATCGGACGCATCGACGTGATGCAGCGCTATGCCTATGCCGCTGTGGCAAAAAGTAAACTCGCTACGGTTCTCAAAATGACAAGTGGAGAGAAAATCAAGGGAATCCGTACGGTAGTGGAGGAAATCAAGTGAAACGCGTGACCAAATGTAAACTGTGCTGGGGCGCAACACGGCCTGTCCCCATGTCGCAGCTTACAGTTTGATTGATAAAAAACGCTAAAATATTTGGCCGTGTGGAAATAAAGCAGTAAATTCGCAGTCGAAACATCAATCAATTCAATTAATACTTTAGAGATGAAGAAGTACAATTTCTATGCAGGCCCGTCGCTTCTGCCGCGCGAGGCCGTCGAGAACACTGCAAAGCAGATCCTGGATTTCAACGGTATGGGCGTATCTTTGATGTGCGTTAGCCACCGTAGTCCGGCTTTCCAGGCCGTTATGGACGAGACCGTCGCTCTCATCAAGGAGCTGCTCGACATTCCCGAGGGCTACTCAGTGCTCTTCCTTGGTGGCGGTGCTTCTACGCAGTTCATGCAGATCCCTGCCAACTTCCTGATCAAGAAGGCTGCCTATGTCAACACGGGTGTGTGGGCAAAGAAGGCCCTCAAGGAGGCTAAGCTCTTCGGTGAGGTGATCGAGGTTGCCTCTTCAGCTGCCGACAACTACAGTTACATCCCCAAGAACTACGACGTTCCTGCTGACGTGGACTACCTCCACGTTACGACCAACAATACGATCTACGGTACGGAGCTCCTTAAGGACCTCGACGTCAATGTGCCGATGATCGCCGATATGTCTTCTGATATCATGAGCCGCCCGGTCGATGTGTCTAAGTACAAGGCTATCTACGGTGGTGCTCAGAAGAACATGTCTATGGCCGGTGTCACCTTCGTGATCGTCAAGGACGACGAGCTTGGCAAGGCTCCGCGCGAGTTGCCTACGATGGTTGACTATCGCACCCACGTGGACAAGGGTTCTATGTTCAATACGCCTCCTGTGGTGCCTATCTACTCTCTGCTCGAGACGGTCCGTTGGGTGAAGGGCCAGGGTGGTGTCAAGGAGATGGAGCGTCGCGCTATCGAGCGTGCTGACATCCTTTACGGAGAGATCGACCGCAACCGCTTGTTCCGTGGTACCGTCGCCGAGGAGGATCGTTCTCGCATGAACATCTGCTTCGTCATGAACGACGAGTACAAGGAGCTGGAGAAGCCGTTCTTCGACTTCGCTACCGAGCGTGGCATGTTGGGTATCAAGGGTCACCGTTCAGTCGGTGGTTTCCGTGCTTCTTGCTACAACGCTATGTCTGTCGAGGGTGTTCAGGCACTCGTCCAGGCTATGAAGGACTTCGAGGCACAGCACTAATTTTTAGAAACATGAGTGAGACGGGGGAGCAGCAGTTTCCCTGTCTCCTTATTATAACAGACTTATATAATCAATACATTCAATGAAAGTTTTAATTGCAACTGCTAAGCCGTTCGCAGCTGAGGCTGTACAGGGCATCAAGAAGGAATTTGAGGGCACGGGCCACGAGGTAGTGCTCCTGGAGAAATATGAGACCAACGAGCAGCTCCTCGACGCTGTCAAGGACGTGGACGCCATGATCGTTCGCTCCGACAAAATCACCGCTGAGGTCCTCGACGCTGCCAAGAACTTGAAGATTGTCGTTCGCGCTGGTGCCGGCTTCGATTCTATCGACTGCCAGTATGCCAAGGAGAAGAACGTCGTCGTCGAGAACACACCGGGTCAGAACGCCAACGCCGTGGCTGAGCTCGTGATGGGTATGCTCGTCTATGTGGCTCGCAACCACTTCAATGGCAAGTCTGGCCATGAGCTCATGGGCCGTCGTCTCGGTCTGCTCGCTTTCGGTAATGTAGGTCGCAACGTGGCCCGCATCGCCAAGGGCTTCGGCATGGAGGTGTCTGCTTACGACGCTTTCGTTCCCGCTGAGGCTATCGAGAAGGAGGGTGTACACGCTTGCAAGGACCAGAAGGAGCTCTTCGAGATCAGCGACGTGCTTTCTCTCCACATCCCCGCTACGCCGGAGACCATCAAGAGCATCAACTATGACATGGTCAACCTGATGCCGAAGGGTGGTATCCTCGTCAACGCTGCCCGCAAGGAGGTGATCGACGAGGAGGGCCTGCTGAAGCTGATGAACGAGCGTGAGGATCTCCGCTACATCGCCGACATCATGCCCGACATGGACGAGGAGTTCAAGAAGTTTGGCACACGCTACTTCGCTACGCCGAAGAAGATGGGTGCTCAGACCGCTGAGGCCAACATCAACGCTGGTATCGCTGCTGCCCGTCAGATCAACGCCTTCTTCACGGATGGCTGCACCAAGTTCCAGGTAAATAAGTAATCATCTTTTTTTAATAGTCCCCTTTTCCCTGTTCTTGCGAGCGGGGGAATGGGGCGTTTTTTTTCAATATTTTATATGGCAATTATTAAACCGTTCAAGGGCGTTCGCCCACCGAAAGAATATGTAGAGCGTGTAGAGTCGCGTCCTTACGACGTCCTCGATTCAGACGAGGCTCGCGCCGAGGCTGGTGACAACGAGATGAGTCTCTACCACATCATCAAGCCGGAGATCAACTTCCCCGAGGGCACCTCTGAGTACGACCCCCGCGTCTATGAGAGCGCCAAGGAGCACTTCAAGATGTTCCAGGAGAAGGGATGGCTCGTCCAGGACAAGGAGGATCACTACTACATCTACGCTCAGACGATGAACGGCCACACGCAGTATGGTCTCGTCGTGGGCGCCTATGTGGAGGACTACATGAATGGCGTGATCAAGAAGCATGAGCTCACCCGCCGTGACAAGGAGGAGGACCGCATGAAGCACGTTCGCGTCAACGACGCCAACATCGAGCCGGTGTTCTTCGCCTATCGCGACAACCAGACCCTCATCGACCTCTGCAACCGCTACGCTCAGACGGAGCCGGAGTATGACTTCATCGCTCCGATCGACGGTTTCCGCCATCAGTTCTGGGTGATCAGCGACAAGAACGACATCGACACCATCACCAAGGAGTTTGCCGAGATGCCGGCTCTCTACATCGCTGATGGTCACCACCGTTCTGCTGCTGCTGCCCTCGTAGGAGCTGAGAAGGCTAAGCAGAACCCCAACCACACGGGCAAGGAGGAGTACAACTACTTCATGGCTGTCAGCTTCCCCGCAAGCCAGCTGACGATCCTCGACTACAACCGCGTCGTTCGCGACCTCAACGGTATGTCTTCTGAGGAGTTCCTCTCTGCACTGCAGGTCAACTTCACGGTAGAGGACAAGGGCACGGAGATTTACAAGCCGGCTCGCCTCCACGAGTTCTCACTCTATCTCGACGGACACTGGTACGCCCTCAACGCCAAGGAGGGTACCTACGACGACAACGATCCTATCGGCGTGCTCGACGTAGATATCTCCAGCCGTCTGATCCTCGACGAGCTGATGAACATCAAGGATCTCCGCTCTGACAAGCGTATCGACTTCGTCGGTGGTCTCCGTGGCCTCGGCGAGTTGAAGCGTCGTGTCGATAGCGGCGAGATGCGCTGGGCTCTGGCTCTCTATCCTGTCTCAATGAAGCAGATCATGGACATCGCCGACAGTGGCAACATCATGCCGCCGAAGGCTACCTGGTTTGAGCCGAAACTCCGCTCTGGCTTGATCATCCACAAGTTGGAGACAGAGGATTGATCATCTTTTTGATGATTAATGATTAATAGATTGTTTAGTCCGCAGTCCTCTCTTTTGGGGCTGCGGATTTTTTCCAATCTCTAATTTTACAGAATGGCAGATACCTACAAGACCGTTTCCAAGGAAGTCTGCGAGGGATTTTATTCCGAAAAGCGGAGCAAGTTTCTCGCCTTTGTGCATCATGTTGACTCTGTCGATGAGGCTATGGCCATCGTCAAGGAGTATAGGAAGAAATACTATGATGCGCGCCACTGTTGCTATGCCTACGTCCTGGGATCGGACCGTGCCGATTTCCGTGCCAACGACGACGGCGAACCTTCCTCCACGGCGGGCAAGCCCATCCTTGGCCAACTCAACCGGCTGGAGCTCACTGATGTCCTGGTCGTGGTCATCCGCTATTATGGTGGCGTCAACTTGGGCACGGGAGGACTCATCGTGGCCTACCGCACGGCGACGGAGGACGCACTTTCCAAGGCCGTCATAGAAGAAAAATTTGTGGAGGAGCGCATCACCTATCGTTTCACCTATCCGATGATCAATGCCGTCATGCGGGTGGTCAAGGAGACAGGAGCGCGTATCGTCAGCCAGTCTTTCGACAACGACTGCGAGATCGTCCTCTCCATTCGCCAGAGTCTGGCCGAAGGCCTTCAGGCGCGGTTGGACAAACTCTCCTTTGAATAATCGTACTAATCATCAAGTATGGACTAGTTTCTCTATTCCCTCTTGTATATCATCGTACTGGTGGTACTCATTGCGATCGCTATCCCCATTATTGGCACGATCTTGGGCATCTTGTTGGTGTTCTTCGGCAGTTGCTATGACGATTTCACGGGGTGCACGATTTCTTTATGTGGTGGTTCAGTTAATTTCTCCATTTTTTTGCCCCATACATTTGGTCGTTACAAATAAAGTGTTTACCTTTGCATGAGAAATAGATAGTTAGTGGGTGCGAAGTCTAAGAGTTTTACTCTTATTGACCCGCAAGCATTATCAATCAAAGGGGTGACTTCTCCTTCAAAAGGGTTTGGCTTCTCCTTCAAAAGGTGTTACTTCTCCTTCAAATGAGTGGACTGATCTCTCATTCAGGTTGACTGATTCCTCGAAGAGGTTGACAGAACTCTCAAAATGGTTGTTGACAGATCTCTCAAAGAGGTTGTTGACAGGATTTCACAAAGGGCTGGCGACAGTTCTGTCTTAATGAGCAGAAAGAGTTTCCACCCGTAGTTTTTTGGAAAGTTGGCAGAGTGACCGAATGCGCTGGACTCGAAATCCGGTATACCCATTACGGGTATCGGGGGTTTGAATCCCTCACTTTCCGCAAGTATTAGAATGGTTCCTACCCATGTTGATGTAGCCATAGAGAACACAAAAGAAAAGCGCAAAATTATGGCAAAGAAAAAGATTTATACAAAAGAGGGACTGTTGGCAAAAATGCCGAAAAGGATGAACAAGTTAGGGAAATGGTATTTCTCTGACGATCCCAACAAATTGCATGTAGTCATTCACGACATGAGAGCAGTTTTGAGATGAGGTTCAACCTTGATACGAATAATCTTGCGAATGTTTTAGATAGAAGTACTTCTGTTGGCAAAGTTACATATAATCAATTAACTTTGCTAGAAAATAATGAAAAACCTTAGATAGCGAAGAGGAAAAGCAAGCATTAATAGCGTCAAAGAAAAAATGGGATACTTGGCCCCGGGGTGAAAGGATGAGGTCAAGTATCCCATAGATTATAATCCCGTCTGCAGGCTGGGGCCGCCAGCAGGCGGGAAGAGTAGGGGAGAGATTACTTCTTCTCCGGCACGCGCTCCAGGGCGGTGGTGAGCAACTTCCAGAACGGCTCTACCGTGGCCACTTGTGCGCGCTCGCTGGTCGTATGCGGAGAGAGGAGCGTCGGGCCCATGCTGACGACGTCCATACCCGGATACTTGCTGAGGATGACGGAGCACTCCAGTCCGGCGTGGTCAGCCTGGACGGTAGCCTCCTGGCCGTTCTGCTCCTTGTAGATAGCCTTGAGCAGGTTGAGGATTTCGCTGTCGGGGTTGGGATCCCAGCCACCGTAGGGTGCGGCGAACTCCGTCTTCATGCCAGCCATGCTGAAGCAGCTCTCGAGCGTGCGGCAGAGATACTCCTTCATGTCCTCGCGGCTGGAGCGCGTGAGGATCTTGAAGGCAGCCTTGCCGTTCTCGATGTCGATGATGGCGAGGTTGGAAGAGGTCTCCACCACGTTGGGATAAGCCGGAATCATGCGCAGCACGCCGTTGTGGCAAGCGTAGATCGCGTCGATGAGGTTGTCCTGGATCTCAGAGGGCAGCAGCTCGGCGGGCTTCTCCACCGGCTCCACGAAGAACTCGACGTTCTTCTCGATGCCCTTGAACTCATCCTCGATGAGCAGGCGCTGATCCTCTACCAGTTTCTTCAGTGCCTCCACCTTGTCGGCAGCGAGGGCGAGCACGACCTCTGCCTTGAACGGGATGGCGTTGCGCATGTTGCCACCATGCCATACGGCCAGGCGAGCGCCCAGCTGCTGCACGGCCTTGCGTACGAGGCGCACCATCTCCTTGTTGGCGTTGGCGCGGCCACAGTGGATCTCCAGGCCCGAGTGGCCACCAAAGAGGCCCTTCAGCGTCACGCGGACTGCCGTCTCTTCGTTGTTGGCGACCGGCTGATACTCCAGTTTGGCGGTGATGTCAATGCCACCAGCAGAACCGATGACAAACTTGCCCCAGAGCTCTGAGTCGAGGTTCATCAGGATATCGCCGCAGAGCTCACCCTCGGGGAGCTCGTTGGCACCAAACATGCCCGTCTCCTCGTCGCGGGTGATCAGACCCTCGACCAGACCGTGCTTGAGGTCCTTGCTCTCCATGACAGCCATGATGGCAGCCACGCCCAGACCGTTGTCAGCACCGAGCGTCGTGCCCTTGGCGCGCACCCAGCCCTCCTCGTCGATATAGGTCTCGATGGGGTCGGTCTCGAAGTTGTGTGTGCTGTCCGGTGTCTTCTGCGGCACCATGTCCATGTGGGCCTGCAGCACGACGCCCTTGCGGTTCTCATAGCCAGGAGTGGCCGGCTTGCGCATGACGATGTTGCCGCCAGCGTCCTGGAATGCCTCTACGCCGACGCGCTTGGCGAAGTCGAGCAGAAACTGCTGTACTTTCTCTGCGTGGCCTGACGGGCGCGGAATCTTGGTCAATGCGTCGAAGTTGCGCCAGATGCACTCCGGCTTTAGGTTTTTGATCTCTTCCATAGTTATTTTATTGTTTTGCGGAGCGGTGGAGCGAGTCCGGCCACTACCTGATTAGACAATTTCTTTTTTTTTCTGTTTTCTCCGCTGCAGGTATCGGTCCCCTTGCGGTTCTCCTCCTTGCGGTTTTTCTGCTGCGTGGTTTTTCTGCTGCGTGGTTTTTCTGCTGCGTGGTTTTTCCCTGCAGCTTTCCCCTGCAGCCTCTCCTCCTCGTGGCTCCTCTACGTGGCTTCCCCCAGCGGCTTCTCCTATCGGTTGTCCGCCACTACGGCCGCGGGCTGCTGCCCCTGCTTGCGCTTCTTCATAAAGGCCAGCACGATCCAGGCGTAGATGCCGAGCAGGACCACGAGCAGCGTCTGCACCGTGTGGACGATCAGCACGAAAAAGAGCGCTGGCGCATAGGCGACGCCATAGAGCATGAGCATCGTCTTGACGGCGAAGTGCCAGGGTCCGGCGCCGTTGGGCGTGGGGACGATGACCGCTATGGATCCTACGACGAAGCAGACCAGCGCGCAGGTCAGTCCCAGGCTCGCCGTCTCCTTGAAGCAGAAGAAGGTGAGGTAGAAATGGAGGAAATAGCTCGCCCAGATCGCCAGGCTATACAGGATGAACAGTGGGACGTTGCGCACGCCGCGGAGCGAGGTGATGCCGAGCCAAATCCCCTGCAGCGTCTCCTTCACCTTTTTATATATGGAGAGCGTGCGGAGGAAGAAGTAGGCGAAGGCCAGCGTGGCGACGGCACAGATGGCCGTGACGATCCATCCCATCGTGGAGAAACTCGACAGTACGTCGTCGATGCGTGTGCCCGTGCGCGAGAAGAATGTGCCGAAGACGTGGAGCTGCATGAGGAAGGCCAGTCCCGTGATGATCGCGACGATCAAGGTGTCAACAACGCGCTCCGTCACCACCGTGCCGATAGCCTTGGGAAAGGACGTGCCGTCCCATTTGCGGAGCACGCCGCAGCGCGCCACCTCGCCCACGCGTGGGATGACGAGGCTCACGGCGTAGGAGAGATAGATGGAGAGCACGCAGACCCGCTTGCGCGGATGCTCGCCGATGGGCGTGAGCGCCTGCTCCCAGCGCCAGCCCCGGAAGGCCTGCGCCAGTATGCCGAAGGGCAGGGAGAGGACCATCCAGGTCCAGTTCATCTCGTTGGTCAGCACCTCCCGGATGCTGCCGAAATCAAAGTCCCGGTACATCCAGTAGAGTATCGCACCACCCAGCAATAGGGGCAGCACCACCTTCACAACGCTATTGACATGCTTATTACTGTCCATTTCGGAGAGCAAAGATAGCCTTTTTCTTTCAAAGTACGGATTATTTTTCCTAACTTTGTGGCCGAATAAAGAAAAATTAAGAAAAAGATGAAGTCCGTTAAGCCCAAAAAGCATCTCGGCCAGCACTTCCTGACCGATTTAGGCATTGCCCGCCGCATCGCCGACACCGTGGACGCCTGCCCCGAGATTCCCGTTCTGGAGATAGGTCCCGGCATGGGTGTGCTCACCCAGTATCTTGTCGAGAAGCCCCGCGAGGTCAAGGCCGTGGAGATCGACAAGGAGAGCGTCGCCTATCTCTACGACCGCTTCCCGAAGTTGCGCGACAACATCATCGGCGACGACTTCCTCCGCATGGACCTCACGACCCTCTTCGACGGGCGCCCCTTCGTCCTCACGGGCAACTACCCCTACGACATCTCCTCGCAGATTTTCTTCAAGATGCTTGACAACAAGGAGTTGATCCCCTGCTGCACGGGTATGATCCAGCGCGAGGTGGCCCTCCGCATGGCGGCCGCGCCGGGCTCCAAGGCCTACGGCATCCTCTCCGTCCTCACCCAGGCGTGGTACGACGTGGAGTATCTCTTCACCGTCGATGAGACCGTCTTCAATCCGCCCCCCAAAGTCAAGAGCGCCGTGATCCGCATGACGCGCAACGGCGTCCAGGAGCTGGGCTGCGACGAGCGGTTGTTCAAGCGGCTGGTCAAGGCCGTCTTCAACCAGCGGCGCAAGATGCTGCGCGTCAGCCTGCGCCAGTTGTTCCAGGGCCAGCGCCCCGAGGACGGCTTCTTCCAGCGCGACATCATGACCAAGCGGCCCGAGCAGCTCAGCATCGCCCAGCTGGTCCAGCTGACCAATGAGGTGGGCGAGCAACTGCAAAAGATAGAAAAATCGGCTGGTGGAGGAGAAAAAACCGCCGATTCTGTTGCACAACTGTGATATTATGGCTATATTTGCCGAAAAATTAAGAAATAAAGAATAAGTAAAGACCAATGTTAGACGTAAAACAGACTTTGAAGGATGCCGAGGAGCGTATGGAGTCGGCCATCCTCTACCTCGACGAGGAGCTTGCCCACATCCGCGCCGGACGCGCCAACGTGGCGATTCTCGACTCCGTGCGTGTGGATTCCTACGGATCGAAAGTGCCACTGAATCAGGTGGCTACCGTCTCCACCCCCGACGCCCGCACCATCGCCATCCGTCCCTGGGACCGCAAGTCCATCCGCGATATTGAGAAAGCCATCATGGACAGCGACGTAGGCGTCACGCCGGAGAACAACGGCGAGGTGATCCGCCTCAACCTGCCGCAGCCCACGGGCGAGCGCCGCAAGGAACTGGTCAAGCAGAGCAACAAGATCGGCGAACGCACGAAGGTGGAGATCCGCAACGTGCGTGGCGACATCAAGGACAAACTGAAGAAGGCCATCAAGGACGGCCTCTCCGAGGACAACGAGAAGGACGCCGAGCTCGACCTCCAGAAGTTGCACGACAAGTATATCAAGCAGGCCGAAGAACTCCTCTCTGCCAAGGAGAAGGAGATCATGACGGTCTAAGAAAACCTAAGAAAAAGGGAGAAAGGCGCATCCGCCTCGCAGGTCCTTGCCACAGCTCGATCGTGGCGAAGGCCCCAGGGGCGGCTGGCGCATCCTGCTACAGCGCAAGGGTTCGGGTGGCCCAGCGGCCGGCCCGGATCCTGCGTAGCCATTCCTATATGATTCAGAGAAAATGCTCGGCTTAGTCGTTAAAAACACGGGGAGCTGGTATTGCGTCAAGGCCGACGACGGCCGGATGGTGGACTGCAAGGTCAAGGGCAACTTTCGCCTGAAGGGCATTCGCAGCACCAATCCCGTGGCCGTGGGCGACCGGGTGGAGATCCGCCTCAATCCCGAGGGAACGGCCTTCATCACCGCCATCTGCGACCGGCGCAACTACATCATCCGCCGATCCTCCAACCTCAGCAAACAGAGCCACATCCTCGCTGCCAACGTCGATCAGGCCCTGCTTGTCGTCACGGTCAACTACCCTGAGACAAGCACCACCTTTATCGACCGTTTCCTGGCCGGCGCGGAGGCCTATCGCGTGCCCGTGATCCTGGCCTTCAACAAGCTCGACCTCCTCTCCGAGGACGAGCGGCGCTACCAGGCGGCCATGCGCTTCCTCTACGAGAACATCGGCTACACCGTCGTGGAGCTCTCCGCCCATGATGCCGACGACGTGGCGCGCCTGCTGCCCCTGCTGCAGGGTCAATCGACGCTTCTCAGCGGCAACAGCGGCGTGGGCAAATCGACGCTCATCAACGCCATCCTGCCCGGGGTCAACCTGCGCACGGCCGACATCTCCGAGGCCCACAACACGGGCATGCACACCACCACTTTCAGCGAGATGCTCCCGCTGCCCGGCGGCGGCTACCTCATCGACACACCGGGCATCAAGGGCTTCGGCACCTTCGACATCGGGCGCGAGGAGCTGACGAGCTATTTCCGCGAGATCTTCCACTTCTCCAAGGACTGCCGTTTCAACAACTGCACGCATACCCACGAGCCGGGGTGCGCCGTCCGCAAGGCCGTGGAGGACCACTACATAGCCGAGAGCCGCTACCAGTCCTACCTCTCCATGCTCGACGACCAGGAGGAGGGCAAATACCGGGAGGCCTACTAAGGGCTCTCCCGACCCGCGGCGGAGCGTGGTGCGCCGCCACGACGGCGCCTCCGGGACGCGACGCCGTCCTGCAACGATTCAACTACAGAGATACGAAATTATTATTCACCAAATCAGTTTTTTGAGAGTATGAGAAATATGAGACGCAAGACGCTTCTGCTGTCGGCAGCCCTGCTGTTGGCGGCCAGCCATACCTTTGCTCAGGTCAGCACGGAGGTCATCAATGGCCTCATTTACAAGATCAACGCCCGCACCCATACGGCAACCCTCGTGGGCGACGAGGACAACCCCTATACGGGCAACATCGTCGTGCCCGAGACCGTCACGGCCCAGGACGGCACCGACTATTCCGTCACGGCCTTTGGCGAGGAGTGCTTCCTCGGCTGCATCGACCTGGAGAGCGTCAAGATCCCCTCCACCGTCACCACGCTCGGCGCCCGCTGCTTCATGAACTGTCAGACCATCACCGAGATCGACCTTCCCGAGGGCCTCAAGGAGCTGCCCGTGGGCTGCTTCGCCTCCTGCGCCAGCCTCAAGCGCATCGACGTGCCCGCCAGCGTCACTTCCGTGGGCGGTGTCTGCTTCATGGACTGCACCGACCTCTCCGAGGTCCATCTCCCCGCCACCATCAAGTCGCTGCCCGCCCAGTGCTTCTCGCGCTGCCTGAGCCTCATGGAGATGGAGATTCCCTCCTCCGTCACATCCATCGGCGACTACTGCTTCTATCGCAGCAGCCTCTCCAGCATCAAGATTCCCTATTCCGTCACCACTGTTGGCGCCCATTGCTTTGAGAAGTGCAGCATGCTGGAGACCGTGGAGCTCGCCTCTACCGTCACTCAGCTCAACGAGGGCTGCTTCTCCTATTGCTCGTCGCTCACGTCGCTCTATTTCAACGGCAACATGCCCGACAACACCATCGGCTGCGGCGCGCCCAACAGCTGCTCCCTCTACGTGCCCGAGGAGTACTACGACCACTACCAGGAGGAGCTCGGCGCCGTCTATCGCAAGATCTTCACCTGGACGCCCAATGAGCTGACCCGCATCGACCAGCTGGCCCAGCGCGATCTTCAGGTTTCCAGCCAGGGTGGCGTCGTCACCGTCTCGGGTCTCAACCGCGGCGAGGAGGTGCAGTTTGTCGGCCTCGACGGTCGTCTGCTCTCCTCTGTCCAGGCTCTCGACGGCACGGTCTCCTGCGCCGTCTCCGCCCCCGTCGTCATCGCCCGTGTGCGTGGCGCGGCGGTCAAGGTCGTCGTCCGATAGCGCGGGTTTATAAGCCTTTTTTGCGTGGGTGGACGCCGTTGGCTTTCCCTTGCTTCCTTGTGGGGCGGGAGAGCAGCGGCGACCACCCACGCGCTTCTTTCCTGGTGGTTTTGCGCCTGTTTTTATGGCCCTTTCAAGCCAAAGAATGGTAAATTTGCGTACCTTTCTTTGTGGGGTGTAAAAAAAGTAGTATTTTTACCATTGCAAATACGCAATCTACCATTTGTCCATACTGCGCCAAACCTGTCCAGCGCAAAACGACTACAAGAAATATGAGGAAAGAAGAAGTCAAAAACTATACCATTACGACAGACGGACAATCCGGGCTGGAGTTTGAGCTGCACCTCATGCCGCAGTTTTTCAATTCCGCCATCTGTCTGGAGCAGTCTCATACCCATACCTATTATCAGATCATTTGGTTTCGCCGCGGCTACGGCATCCACCAGGTCGATTTTGTCGATTATCCCGTCGATGACAACACGCTCTTCTTCATCGCTCCCGGCCAGGTCCATTCCTTCCACGGGTCGAGCGACTGCGAGGGCGTCATCATCCGCTTCAACGCCAGTTTCATGGCCGACGAGCAGTCGAGCGAGAGCATCTTCCTCAAATACGACATCTTCAACGCCTACGACTCCCTGCCTTACTACAAGATCACCGATGCAGAGGCCGACCATCTCTATATTCTGGTCCAGGCCATGCGCATCGAGCTCTCTCTCAAGTCGGCCTTCGCCCACAAGGACTACATGCAGTATCTCGTCCGCCTCTTCCTGATCCGCGTCCAGCGCGCGGGTACGCGTCGTGCCGTCCAGAAGCTCTCCGTTTCCTGTGTGGCCCACCGCAGTTTCGTGCGCTTCCGCCAGTTGCTGGAGAAGCACTTCCGCGAGATCCACACCGTCAAGGAGTATGCCGAGATGCTCCATGTCTCGACCCGTACGCTCACCCACTATGTCGCCCAAAGCGCCCACCTCACGCCCCTGCAGGTCATCAACGACCGCGTCGTCCTCGAAGCCAAACGCCAGTTGCAGCATTCCACGCTCAGTATCAAGGAGATCGGCTATCAGCTGGGCTTCGATGATCCCTCCTATTTCGTCAAGTTTTTCAAGCGCATGACGGGCCAAATGCCCAAGGAATTTAGGAAGGACTGCGAGGTTCAGCAGCGCCTTTCTGCCAGCGTATCATCATCCAAAAATACAAATATAATGAAACAGAAAATTGGTATTCCTACCGCCGACGGGAAACTCTTTCCCCATTTCGGCAAAGCGCCCCACGTGACGGTTTTCGACGTGGAGGACGAGAAAATCCTCAACAAGGAGGTGCTGGCAGCGCCTGAGCATGCCCACGGCGCCATGCCTAAGTTCCTGCAGGGCCTGGGCGTCACGGACGTGATCTGTGGCGGACTGGGGGCCGGCGCCATCCAGCTCCTTGAGCAGATGGCCATCCGCATCCATGGCGGCGCTCCTGCCGACGACGTCGATGCCGTCGTCGATGCCTACCTGAAGGGCACGCTCGTCCTTGGCGACCGCACCTGCCACCACGACGGATGCGGCGGCGATCACCATCACCACCAATAATTCCTCTCACGACCTGCGCCCCACGGTCCCACTCTGTAGCGCAATACGCACTCCCCCCAAGCAGTCCATTTGCTTAACGTTATTATGTTATTATGTTATTATGTTATTACGACTAAGACGGGGGGAGTCATGGCAATAAAAAGAGCAACATGCCGCCGTGGGGGGGAGGGGAAACTACCATCGAGGGCTTCCATAAGTCCTCGAAACTACGTTGCATCGATCTACGAAGCGAGGCCATAGAGGCCGCGTGATGGCGCTTTTCCACCACTGCCCTCTATGGTCTCTGTGCGTTTTTCTACCGTTTTCACGAGGAGTCCGAACGGAGTAATAGCCCTCGCCGACATCATCGGTAACGAGACATACCGCAATTTTTTTGTTGAAATCACAAACTGGGACTGTACAAAATAAGAAACTAACGATGTGCGTTAACGCTTTGTAATGTAATGGAAATTTACTACAGAAAGCCCTGTGAAAGCTGTTAGCAGGGGGGCGCATCGGCCCAAATTGTACCCTCGTCGCTGATGTCAAAACCAAGTTTTTCTGCCCTTTGGGGTGTCGACAGGGGCGTTTCGGAGGGGACTTCAGGGAGGTTCGAAGGTATTTTTTAGCTTGTTGATGCAGTCTGCAACATCATAGGATCACGCATTTTCTTCTCATTTCCCCTGATTTTCGAGGGGTGGAAGAAAAGGTGAGGATATTTCTTGCTTAGTCGTCAAAAGTGGTAAATGTTATCAGCGAAAGGGGAATGGAGAGGTTGTGTCTTTAGACTTTTTGTTATAAGTCTCATATACATAGATAGTTATGTTGTGTTGTTGAAGAAATGGTTGAAGAGAAAGGTCTTCTTTGTAATAACATAATAACATAATAACAAAATAACATTAAGAGTTTGCGATAAGGGCGCTGGGGAGTTCAAAGAATAGTATATATAAATAATATATTATTTATATATACTATTCTTTGGCCCGGAAAACTCCCGCAGTCGATTTTGCTTAACGTTATTATGTTATTATGTTATTATGATTACGGCCATTGCGAGGACTCGCAATGGTCGCAGCGCGATAGGCAAATAACATAATAACATAATAACGTTAAGGATTTCCCACTTCGCCTTCTATTTTCTCAAACGCAATTTACATGTAAAGAATATACAGAACATTAGTCATTAGTTCACATAGCATAGCTATGTGCTATTCTCTGCAAGACGAAAAAAGTTGGAAAATATTTGTGATTTTATTTGGAGGTATGAAATATTCTTCGTA